>Ga0315912_10000072_pt1 | contig 264399 bp, 208 predicted proteins | sample VfabasoilMG_FD_204469 | JGI IMG/M metagenome (GOLD analysis project Ga0315912, IMG submission 204469) | Garden soil microbial communities collected in Santa Monica, California, United States - V. faba soil | ecosystem: Environmental > Terrestrial > Soil > Garden | place: USA: California... | reverse complement strand
TGCTTTCACCGATGGCGCTGGGACCGTCACCCATGCTGCCGGTTTGCGTCGACCAAGCTCGACGTTTTTGATCCCGATCCTCGGAGATCTCGTCTCCGATGCTGGAGGTCTCGTTTCCGATCTCCCCCACACCGTCACCCATGCCATCGGTGTCACCCATGCTGCCGGTCTGATCTGTTACCTATGTAGCCGGTCCGTACCGTCCAGGACATCCCACGCCCCGTCCAAGACACCCGAGCTCCCGTCCAGGACAACCGGGCGCCGTCCAGGACAACCGAGCCCTCGTCCCGGACACCGAAATTCCCGTCCCGGACACCGAAATCCCCGTCCCGGACACTCGAGCCCCGTCCCGGACACCCAAACCGCCGTCCCGGACACCCAACCCCGTCCGCCCGGGCCTTGCCCACGCCCCTCCTTATTAATATGCCTCGGCCATTGACGCCGCCGTAGCGCGCCCAGCCTGCGTTTCCCTGCACCCCACTCGTGCCCGCGTGCCGCCGTTGACCCCTCGTAGGCCCGCGTGCTCCCCTGCCGCTCGATCATGACGCTCTCGCGCGAAGCCACCGAAGCCGCCTACCGCAAGCATCGCGAGCTGCACGAGGCTCGGCAGTGGGCGGCGATCGCCGACCTCTTCGCTCACGACGGCGTCTACAGCGAGCCGTTCTTCGGCCGCATCGAGGGCCGCGACGCGATCCGCAGGTTCCTCGTCAAGAGCATGACCGGCCTCGAGGAGTGGACGTTCCCGTTCGACTCGATCACCATCGACGCGGGCCGCGTGGTCACGCACTGGTGGAACCGCCTGCCGGGGCAGCGTCGCGGCGGCGGCCACTTCGAGTTCCGCGGGATCTCCACGCTCACCTACGACGATCACGGCAGCATCGTGCACCAGCTCGACTTCTACGATCGCATCGCGTGCTTGCAGGTGATCGCCGAGGCACGCTCGAGCGTGGTGGAGCGCGCGGTGGCGGGGCTCGTGCAGCTGACACGGCCCGTGATCATGGGAACCCACTGGATCATCGCGCACACCGCCGAGCGAGCGCGCTGAGGCCCGAGCAACCTACCCCTGCGGTGGGTACCCGGGCGGCTGCGTCTGCGGAGGCGAGTACGCCGGCGCCGGCTGCTGCACCGGCTGCTGTGCTGGCGGGGCCGCGTACCCTTGCGGTGCCGCTGCATACTGCACGGGCTGCACCACCCCGCCGAGCGGCTGGCTCATCCCGGCTGGCCGCATCGAGCCGCCGCCGCCCGCCATCCGCTCCGGCATCCTCACGCCCGAGAGCCGCCCCAGCACCATGAGCGCCACCGTGAACACCACCCCCGCGTCGATCACCGTCGCCAGCGCCGTGGCCACGGCTCGCCAGCTCGGCCATTCGAACACGGCATCGAGGAACGTCACCAGCGCGGGCACCAGCGCCACCCCGGCGCTCAGCGCCACCACGCCCGCCGCGAGCCGCTTGGCCTTGGGGTACTGCGAGGCGTTGGTGCGGGCGAACAGCGCCATCCCGGTGCCCACCACCACCAGCGTGCCCACCAGCAACGAGGGCAGCGCCGCCTTGAGCTTGTCCCAGAAGTCGTCGAAGGTGAGGATCACCTGCAAGAAGCCACGCAGCCCCTCGGCGAGCACCATGGTGCCCACCACCGACAGCGTGGCCGCCACCGTCTTGATGCCGAGCTGGTCGTCACCGGCCGCGGGGCTGCCGGCGCGGCGCGTGTCGTAGAGGAGCAGCGCGTAGATCACGAGCGCAATCGGGATCGCGAGCCACACCAGCTCGAGGGAGGGCAACTTGGGTAGGGCGGGCGGCACGACCCCAGCCTAGCAGGCCAGAGCCCCGCGACGCGTCACCCGGCCAAAAACCGCCTCAGAAATCCACCCGCGCCCCCAGCACGGGCAGGATCGGCAGGCCGAACGCGCCGATCAGCCCGCGATAGTCGGCCTGGTGGATCCACGCCTCCACGTTCTGGCGGTTGTAGATGTTCTGCACGTCGAGGTAGCCGGTGACCGTGGCGTGCCGCAGGATCCACTGCTTGTCGACGCGTACGTCGAGCTGGTGGAACAAGGGGAACCGCGCCGAATTGTCCGCGCCGAAGATCGGGGTCGACGTCGTCTCTTGGTGCATCTCGTCGAGCTCGGCCACGCCCACCACGGGGCGGTAGGGATTGCCGCTGGCCACTCGAAACCGTCCGCCGAGCCGCCAGCCACGCGGCAGGCGATGGCTGAGCACCGCGACCAGGTTGTGAGGCTGGTCGAAGTCGCCGAGCACGGTCGCTCCGCCGCTGTGCCGAACGCTGCGCATGAGCGTGTACGCGATCCATCCATAGAGGCGCCGCGAGAGCCGGCGGCGCAAGAGCAGCTCGCCGCCATAGTCGAGGCCGGTGATGGGGGTACCCTGCCGCACGAGCTCCCGCTGCAGCCCGAGCTCCTCCACGTTGGGATCGTGGAAATTCCGCACGAACGCCCCCACGCGTAGATCGAGCTGCCAGGGCAGCTCCACCTCGACGCTCCCGCTGGCCTGCGTGGCGGTCACCAGTCGCGCGCCCAGGCCCTCGTCCCCCACGGGGATCCGCGGCTCGAACGAGGCCGCGAGCGCCGGAGGCAGCTGCACGGTGGGCGCGAAGTCGTCGGCGACTTGCTCGACGAGGCCGCCGTCGAGGCGGAACTGGGTGATGGCGAGCTGCGAGTAGCGGCCCAGGCCCACGTCGATCGTGACGCGATCGCTCACCGCCACGCGAGCGCTCACGCGAGGGTCGATCGCGGCGCGCCGCGCCGCACCGAACATGAAGCCCTGCGCCCGCACGCCCGGCGAGAGCCGCCAGCGATCGGTGCCGAGGTGCACGATGGCATAGGCGCCGCCGCTGGCCTCGAGCCAGCTCGCACGCTCCTGCGACGGAAACCCGCGCCCCTGCAGAACCTCGTCGACCGCATAGAGCAGCCGCGTGCGAAACGGCGAGATCGCGCCATCGGTGCCGATCACCAGCCGGGCCCGCGGCGCGATGCGAAACTCGAGCTCCGCGCGCCACCCGGGCACCAGCTCGCGCCGTTGCGCCTCGGTGAGGAAGCCCAGCACCTTGGCGCGGTCCTGCCCGATCCGCAGCGTGGGCGACAGCAGCAGCCGCGTACGCCCGAGGTCCCAGCGCCCCACGAGATCGAAGCGATGGAACTGCGAGGTGAAGTCGAACGCATCCACGACCCGCTGCTGACCGAAGTCGTAGTAGCGGCTGCGCACGCGGTCGCCGGCCCCGAGCACCCGCAGCTCGAGCTCGCCGTCGCCGACCACGGGCAGCACGAGCATGGCCTGGTAGTCCCACAGCCCGGGCAGCATGAAGGCCTGGCCGGGCACGACGCGCTCGACCCCTAACAGCACGCCGTCGAGCCAGCCGCGGCGCGCGGCCACCATGAACGAGCCGAGCCCCAGCGGCCCCTCGACCGATGCGTTCACCCCGGTGACGTCGAGCTCGCCGTGGCCGTGTACGCCGTCGCGCCGCGGGCGACGCGGGTGCAGCTGGACCACGCCACCCGTGAGCGGCCCGTAGCGCGCCGAGGCGTTGCTCGGCAAGAGCTCGAGGCTCTCCAGCACCTGCGACTGCACGATGGCGGCGAACGGCAGCGAGTGGAACGCCCGCGGCACCGGGTGCTCCCCCAGCAGCGTGAGCGACTGCCAGGGCGGAGCGCCGCGCAGCACCAGGAGGCCCAGTCCTCCGGGCGGCCGTGCCACGCCGGGCAGGTTCTGCAACGCCCGCAGCGCGTCGCCCTGAGTCCCGGGTAAGGTGCGGACCTCCTCGCGCGAGAGCAAGGTCGAGCGTGCCTCGCGATGCTGCTGCACCAATTGCTCCGACGTCACCACCGTGCGGTACTCGCTGCCCCAGCCGCGCTGCGGATACAGCTCGACGGTCACATTGGCCCCGCGGACGACCGTGGCCTCGGCATCGAGGCGCTCGTATCCCTCGTGCAGCACCACCACGCGCACCGTGCCCGCCGGGATCCCGTCGATCGCGAAGCGCCCTTCGGCATCGGTGGTGCCGCCGTGAGTCCACGTCGGCGGGCGCTCGGCATCGAGCGGGTGCGACGCGGGCATCACGACCACGCGGGCGTCCACCACCGCCACTCGCTCGCCCGCCACCCGTACGCGGCCGAGCAAACGACCGCAGCCTTGCTCGGCGGTGCAGGACGGCAGCTCGGTGGCGGCTGGCCCCGCATCGGCCCGCGCGGGTGGTGCCGCGGCGAGGGTCGACGTCGAAGCCCCGTGGACCGCGACGCATGCGATCGCGATCATCCCGAGCCGCCTCACCGCGCGACCACTTCCAGCTCGAACGTGAACCAGGAGACGCCTTCGCGCTCGTCGGTCACCACCGCGTAGATGCGCAGCGGGCCTTCGACCTCGGAGGTGTCGACCTGCAGGACGCTCCCGAACCCGGAGAAGAACCCGAGACCGCGCCCCACGGGCGCCTCGGCCCACGCCTGGATGCTCACGCCCTCGTAGCGGCCGACCCACGAGTCGAGCCCCCGCTGGTCCAGCACGAGCTGCTGGTCGCGCGGCGAGATCACCGGGGTGATCCACACCTCTGCTGCGGCCTCGACCTCGATGGTCTCGTCGATGGAGTAGATCTCGCTCTCCAGCTCGGTGACGAGACCTGGGGGCGCTAGGCTCACCTCCACCGCTTCGATCCGAGGCGCAGCGTTGGGCGGCAAGAGCTGGGTCACCAACGCAGGGAGCTGCGGCAGCCCCTCGAACACGCCCAGCTCGAGCAACAGCTGCTCCAGCTCCCGCGAGTCGATCCCCTGGTTCTCGAGCTCCTCCGCCAGCTCCAGCAGCGCCCACGGCGGGCCGTAGGGCAGCTCCCGCACCCCGACCGCGCAGCCCCAGAGGTCGCGCACGGGGCCCTCCACGAGCTGCTGCACGCACTCGTCGGTCGTGGGCCCACCGGAGCTGCCCACGATCACGACCACGCGCAGGAACGCGTATGCGCCCGCGACTCGCGGTCGGTCGGGGTTCGAGATGACGGCCGGCATCATCACGCGCGGCCGCGCGCCGCGGCCCGCGAGGCACGCGAACGAGCGCACGGCCGAGTCCTCGACGCAGGGCTCGAGCACGCCGTAGCGCTGGCCCTGGGCCTCGAGCGAGGCCAGGCAGGGGTCGCCGCACAGCACCCATGCCGCGTCGTCGAGGCCGCGCGGGCCGTCGATGTCGACGACGAGCGCGTCGAGCTCCACGGTGTCGAGCGGCAGCACCTCCGCACGCGGTCGATCGGCAGGGAGCGGCGCGAGCTCGCTGGCATGCGGGCCGTCCTCGACCACCGATAGTGACAGGCCCATCACCACGGCCTCGTCGGTGAGCACGTACGACAAGCGATACGGATCGGTACACGCGGACGAGAGCGCGGCCGCGAGCCCTGCGACCCTCGAAAGCACCCGAACGGTCGGCGGGGAACGAACGACCATGCTCCGCCATACCCGGTCGATGCGCGGTCCGACAAGCTTCGAAGCGACGATTCGTCCCTTTTCGTGGAGCTGCGGATCGTACGCCTACGGCGCTCGGAGGCCGCCGCCGTCGCTCACTCGGCCAGCTCCCACGGCAACAGCCGCAGCGTCAGCAGCAGCGCCAGCGCGGCCTCGGTGCTGAGCGCATCGAGATCCTCGGCCACCCACGCGCGCTCGGGCCGGCCGAGCAGCACCGAGACCACGGCCTTGCGATCACGCCGCAGCTGGGCCACCGGCACCGGCAACAGCCGCTCGAGCCGCTCGAGCCGCTGGAAGTACGTCGCGCGGGTGAGGATCTCGACGGGCCAGGCCGTGGGCGGCGGCGCATCGTCTCCGTCGCCCGCTCCGCTCGCTCCTGCCCCGCCTTCGCCCGCCGCAGCGCCCTCGGCCCACAGCTGCCCCACGAAGTTGCGCGACAACGGAGCCTGCGCGTGAAACCGCCACGGCGGCGTGCCCTTGGTGCTCGCCGTGCACTCCACCGCGACCTCGTCCCCGTTCTCGTCGAGCACGGCCTGGAAATCGGTCTCCGTCGGGGCGCGGCGCTGCATCATGCATGTGCTCGTCCACGTGCGACCGGTCTTCGAAGCCTCGAGCACGAGCCCGGCCCGCTGCTGGGTGACGGGCCGGCGCACGTCCTCGCGGGCGAGCGCGCCGTCGGGATCGACGGGCTCGGTCCGCACCGCGGAGTCGCGCACCATGTAGGGACCGAGCGCGAAACCGCCGCGCTGTCGCTCGCGCTCCATCGCGATGCCGTGCGCCACGAGCCCGGGGTCCACCACCTTCACCGATGGCCGCTGGCCCACGCCGCAGCCCGCTACGGCCGCAAGCACGACGACCATGGGCCGCCAGGGAGAGCCACGACGGAGGCGTGTCACTGCGCGCACGATAGCGCAGCACCAGCGCGCCGGTGCTGGCCCGCCCCACACGTGGGCCGCCGAGCCCCATTGGACCCGTTCTCGGCACCCGGAGCCTCGTGGAGGCTCCACGCACATTGCGGTATCCTCGCCAGGACTTGTCCAAGCTCGGCCAGCTCCTTTCCTACCTGGAGCGCCCCGGCGTGACCGAGCTGGTGTTTCGCAGCGGGGTCCCGGCGGTGATGCACAGCGTCAACCGCATGCACCCGCTCACCGTCACGCCGCTGCAGGTCTCGCAGATCCGCCGGTTCTTCGAGGGCACGCCGGTGATGATGCGCTTGCCCAAGGGCGACGAGGTTCCGGCGCACACCGTCGCGATGGAGCTGCTGGGCGCCACCTACCAGGTGACCATCGGGGGCAGCGCGAATGCCATCGAGGTGCGGATCGCCAAGCACATCCAGCCGCGCTCGAGCACGTGGTCGGACCTGCCGGCCGTGGACGTGCCAATGATGCGCGAGCGAAGGACCAGCACGGGTGAAGGCAATGCCGCCGTGCCGCCGCCGCCGCCCTCGCCCGGCGTCCTCACGTCGCGCCAGCTTCCGGCCGAGCGCGACAGCTCGTCGGGCATGCTCGCCGCCTCGCCCCACTGGATCATCGAGCGCAACGACGACCACGGCCACAATCTCGCGAACCCCGACGCCATCACCCGCCGTGACGTGAACGCGGTCGCGCCACCCCGCGAGCTCGAGCTCGAGCTCGAGCCCGAGCCCGAGCCGAGCCGTCGCGATGCAACCGCGGCCTCGCCGTTCGGCCCGAGCATGCGGCCGCCCTCTGCCCCCGTCCTGGCCGCGAGCATGCGGCCACCCTCCACCCCCGTCCCGGCCGCCACCATGCGGCACGCCGCCGCTGGTCCCGCCCCGCGAGCGCGACCAGTCTCCGCTCCTTCCCCCGCCGCGACCGCACCCACGGTCGCGAACCTGCGCCTGCCCGTCCGCGCCGGCACGCCCTTACCCGCGCGCCTGCGCGAGATCCTCGTGTCGGCGCGGCAGCAGGGTGCCAGCGACGTGCACGTGATGGCGGGCAACCCGGTGCGCATGCGTCGGGCCGGCGCGCTCGAGCCGGTGGGCAACCCGCTGGCCGCTGCGGAGCTCGAGACCATGGCCACGGCGCTGTTGCAGGCGACCCACGCCACGCAGCTCGAGGCACTGGGCTACGCCGATCTCGCCGCCGACGTGGAGGGAGCCGGGCGCCTGCGGATCAATGTCAGTCGCCAGCGCACCGGGCTCAAGCTGTGCTTTCGACTGGTGGTGAGCGAGCCACGGAGCGTGGCCGAGCTGGGGCTACCACCAGAGGTGCACAAGCTGACCATGCACCATCAAGGCCTGGTGATCATCTCGGGACCCAATGGTCACGGCAAGACCACCTCGATGGCCGCACTCGTCGACATGTTCAATGTCGAGCATGCAATGCACATCATCACCGTCGAAGATCCGGTGGAAGTGATCCACCCGCGGAAGCGGGCCATCGTGACCCAGCGCGAGGTGGGCAACCACACTCGATCGTTTGCACGTGCGCTCGCGGCCGCATTGCGCGAGGACCCCGACGTGATCGCGATCGGTGAGCTGCGCGATCGCGAGACCGTGGAAATGGCGCTCTCGGCCTCGGAAACCGGGCATCTCGTGCTTGCCACCATGAGCACGCCATCCGGGGCCAAGACCATCGATCGTCTCATCGACATGTTCCCACCCGACGATCAGGCCCAGGTACGAGCGACACTGGCAGGAGCGCTCAAGCTCGTACTGAGCCAGCGGCTGCTGCGACGCGCCGACGGGCGCGGGCTGGTGGCCGCATTCGAAATGATCACCGGCGGTGTGCCGCTGTGGTCGCTCATTCGTGACAACAAGCTGTTCCAGCTCCCGAGCCTGCTGCAGCGCGGGCGCAACTTCGGAATGATCGGGCTCGACGACTCACTGCGCGAGCTCCTCGGCCACGGCATGATCGCACACGACGAAGCGCTGACCCACGCGGAGGATCCCAAGAGCCTCGCGCCCCGCGAGCCCAGCCCCACCCCGCCGAACGCCGGCCAACCCGGCTGGCGCTTCGGCCGAGGGCGTTGAAGCGAGACTCGCCGATCGAACATCTGCTCGCACTGGCACTGGCAGTTCCATCGACCGCGGCTGCGACGATCGATGCGGCGGCGAGCGCCACTGCCTCGAATGCGTGAACGCGAACGCCGTGCTCCCGCCGCTGGCGGTGGTTTTGGGTATTTCGTGCCATTTCCCTTGCTGGTGTTCACACGCGTGGAGCTGTGGTGCAGGACCACGGGCCGGTGTCCGTGTCCACGCCTGAGTGACAGCGGTGGATCTCGAGCTCGGGCGTGCAAAGCGATTGCGATCGCTCGGTGTCGCGAGCGCCGTCCATCGACGTCGTGATCATCGCTATGACGACCGTCGCTCTCGCTCGCAATCGTGGACGCAGCCGCTCGCTCGATCGCCGATCACCGCTCATCGAAGCCGACCCGCGGGCCGCGGGTCTTCGATCGCGACCACGACGATCACGGGCCGTACGTCGAGTGACGTGCCACCGCGCCACTGCTCGCGTCGGAGATCACCTCTCCGCTCTCGCTCGAACGAGCGCGCCTCGTGGTGTCCCATTGCGGCCCGCTTGGTCGTCACCTGCGACACGAAGCTGTGATTCCCGCCTTTTCCAGGCATTTCCCCTACAGCAGCAGACTCGGCCGATGCACCGGTCAATCAACCCTTACAGCACGTCAAACCGGGTTCTTGGCTCGTCTTTCCCCCTACGAGACCGGGGGCCGGTACGGCGAAGCAAGGGAAATCAAGGCCTTCGTACGCCCTTGCTGGGCACCTACGGACCTCTTGCACATACCCCTGTGACACAAGGAACAAATGGACTACCTTGAACCCGAAGATGTCGCAATCTCCTGCGTTGGCCACACTCGTGGGCGGGATGAAGGTCGAGGCGTTCGCTCGTCTCGCTGGTTTGGGCGTGGAGGAGCTCGTCGCGATGCTCTTCGATCCCACGGCTCCCGTTCCTTCTCGTGCTCTCGCGGGCGCTCGCGCCCCCGCTGGTGCCTCCGTGAGTGCTGTTGCGGCCGCGGCTGCACGCAAGCCCGCGGCCGCACGCAAGCCCGCGGCCACGCGCAAGTCCGCGGCGGCGCCTCGCTCTCCCACGATCTCCGCGGCGCCGCTCGTGGCACCCGACGATCCGCCTCCGCTCGCGGACATGATCGACCGCGCCACCTATCGACAGATCCACACCGGGATCGATCGCTGGTACGTCGTCAACGTCATGAACGAAGAGGGCGGCAACGTGAGCCGCGTGGCGCGTCGGCTCAAGGTCAGCCGCAAGCGCGTGCGCGTGCTGTGGGCCCGGCTGCGCAGCAACGCGGGCAAGGACGATCTCAAGAAGATCCTCAAGGCGGGCGGCAAGCCGAGCAACGCGCCCCCACCCCCCGACATCGTGCCGCTGTTGCCCAAGGGCACCTACCGCGAGGTCCACGACACCGTCGATCGCTGGCTGCTCGGTCACACGCTCGGGCGGGTCGACGGCAACGTGTCACAAGCTGCTCGCGACCTCGCGGTCAGCCGCAAGCACCTGCGCGATCACCTCGCTCGCGTCAAGCTGTACCGCTAGTCGTGCCCCGTAGCCGGGTTTCGGCACGCGGGTGACCGCTCGAGCGTTGGGCCGCTCGGGCGCTGGTCCTTTCGAGTACGGGCCGGCATGATCGCTCTAGCGCGAGCATGCCGGCCATCGATGCGTTGTTCGACCAGCTGCTGTCCCGCGGCGGCTCCGATCTCCACCTGTCGGTCGGCTACCCGCCCACCATCCGGCTGCGCGGGCGCCTCGAGCCGCTGCGCGATGCACCGCTCGACGGGGCCGAGCTGCGGCAATTGCTCGACGAGCTGCTCGACGAGACCCGCCGCCGCGAGTTCACCGAGCATCACGACCTCGACTTCGCCTACGCCTACGGCACGCGAGCCCGCTTCCGTGCCAATTACCTGATGAAGACCACGGGGCCGGGCGCGGTGTTTCGCACGATCCCGAGCGAAGTACCCACTGTGCAGGCGCTGGGCCTGCCCGAGGCGATCGTGCGCCTGGCCGAGCGGCGCGCGGGCCTCGTGCTCGTCACGGGCCCCACCGGCAGCGGCAAGAGCACCACGCTCGCCGCTCTCATCTCGCACATCAACCATGCGCGGCCAGGCCACATCCTCACCATCGAGGACCCGGTGGAGTTCGTGCACCATCCGGTGCGCTGTCAGGTGACCCACCGCGAGGTCGGCCTCGACACCCCCAGCTTCGCCGACGCGATCCGCTCGGCCGGTCGTGAGAACGCCGACGTGATCCTCGTGGGCGAGCTGCGCGGTCAGGAGACCATGCGCATGGCGCTACAGCTCGCCAGCTTCGGCGTGCTCGTATTCGCCACCGTACACACCAACTCGGCGGCCGCCACCATCGATCGGTTCGTGAACGCGTTCCCGGCCGCACAGCAGCCCGCGATCCGCGGGATGCTGTCGGACGCGCTGGCGGGCATCGTGGCCCAGCAGCTGCTCCGCACCGCCGACGGCCGCGGGCGGGTGGCCGTGCACGAGATCCTGGTGGGCACGCTCGGCGTGGCCTCGGCGATCCGCGAGAGCAAGACCTCGATGATCCCGAGCCTCATCCAGGCCGGCGGCCGCGAGGGCATGCAGAGCCTCGACCGTGCGCTGCAGAAGCTCGTCGAGGCCGGCACGGTGACCGCCCGCGACGCGATGGACAAGGCGCTCGACAAGGAGGCCTTCGGCAAGGTACCCGCGGTCCGCGATCAGCTCGGCGAGGTCTGAGACCCGACCCGCAATACACGAACCGGGAGACGCGAGACGCAGCGCTGAAACCAACGAGACCTTCGCCGGGGCGCTCTCACTATGGCGAGCGACCCGACGAAGGTCGAGGGCTAGATCACCCCCTCGACGCGAGCAGATCCCCGGTACGGCGGGAAGGAGATCACGGCACGCGGATGCGTGACACGTCATTGGCGCGCGACGACAGGATTCACCCCTCTCCATCGCCGCGCGCGATCCCGACGAGTCGTACCCCCGCGGAGGCCCGACCCCCTCCCCGCCGCTCGGGGAAGCTCGTGCCTGGAGTCTACGGGGGGCGTGTTTCACCTGTGTGAGACGGCCCGATCGAAGGCCTTCGGCACCGCAGGTGCCGACCCCGAAGGGCCGCCAGAGATAGCCTCAGGGCACCGGGGCCTGGATCGCGTCGGGATCCACGTCCGCGGCGACGTGCGCGGAGACGAGCACCACCGAGGCATCGGCGTCGATCCCCGCATCCGCGAGGTCGAACACGTAGCCACCCTCGGCGGGATCGAAGTCCACCGCGTGGTCCCCCGGCTGATCCACACCATCCACGTTGAAGCGCAGGGTCAGCGGCGCGCGCACCGTGATCGGCTGCCCCGGCCCCACCTCGGGGTCGAGCACGCGCCAGCCGGAGATCGGCCACGTCTCCTCGGTGACCCAGCTCGTGGGCGGCAGCTGCAGCGAGAGCGTGAGCATGGTGCCGCTGCGCTGCACGTCGAGCGTGGCGCCGTCGTGCTGGCCCACCGTGAACGGGGAAGACTCGACCTCGAACTCCTGCTCGGCGCCGCCCCAGTAGACGCCGCTGGCGACCAGGCGGTACGTCGCGGCCGGGAAGTCGGCGGGCAGCTCCCAGTCCACGTACCACTCGTGCGCGCGCGAGGGCATGACCGCCTCCGATTGCGCCGGGATCGGCGCATAGTGGGTGATCATGTGGTAGCGCGAGTTGTCGAGCGCGGCGCCGGGCCAGCCGGCGGGGCTCGGCACGTCGACGAACGTGCCGTCACCGGGGTCCACCTGCACGCGCACCCGCGGGGCGCCGAGCGACGGGTCGCCGCCGCCGAAGCGGAAGCGCACGACCTCCGTGCGCAGCATGCCCGTCGTCACGTCCTCGAGCACCTCGCCGGGATCGTCGCTGGCCTCGTAGCCGCGCGGTTCGAATGACTCGGGCACGGCGAGCGTCGGCGCCTCCTCCGTGAACGCCGGCTGGTCGACCTCGGTCAAGAGCTGGTCGACCGCCGCCATCTGCAGATCCACCAGCGTACGCGCCGCGAACGGCCCCCACAGGCTCATCATGCTCTCGTAGCCACCCTGGAACCAATCGTCGGGGTGGGTGAGATAGAGCAGGTGGTCCTGGCTGTAGCCGAGCCCCATCACGGTGAGCGCGGGGTCGCGCTCGGCCATTTGCTCGCGCAGGTAGTTCTGCACCGAGAACGTGGGCTCGCCCGGCAGCGTCACGAGGTAGAGATCGTCGAGCCGCGCCGCGCTGAGGTACGTCTGGTGGACCTGGGCGTGGGGCACGTCGCCGAGCAGCAAGAGATCCACCGGGATGCAGTTCTTGGGCAGGCCCTCCATCGAGGTCGCCGGATCCTCGTCGTCGGGGACGTCGTCGTTGGCGCACTGGAAGCCGCCCCACTCGTAGGTCTGCGGCATGCCCAGCCACTCACCCGTGAACTCGTCGGTCTCGTCGTAGCCGAACGTGTCATAGCGCAGCTCGATCCGGCGCGAGGTCACGTCGAGGGTCAGCTCGTCGCGCCACTCGAGCGTGTCGTAGAGCGCGAGCAGGCCCGGCGCGGCCGCGTGGCCGAGCACCTCCGCGCGCGGGATCCCGGAGTGACCGAGCTGGTCGCCGGCCGGCGAGGCATCGCCGCCGCCCGCCTGCATGAACATGCCGAGGATCGGCTCGCCGTGCGCGGCGAAGAACTGCTCCTCGAACACCAGCTCGAGCCCGCCCGCTGCGTCCTCGGTGAGCAGCTCGTTGTCGGAGTCGAGGATCGTGCCATGCATGCCGAACTGCGTGATCGCGGCCAGCGGGGTGCCATCGGGGCGCCGCACCGCGAGGATGGTCAGGCGCGGATCCTTGCCGTAGGTGGGATTGTTCTCACCACGACGGTCGCGATAGACGTGGTTCTCCACGTCCCAGTCCTCCTGCTCTGCATGGGCCCACTGGGCGGGCGCCAGCTGATCCCGGGCCTCCATGATGGTATCGGCGAATTCGGTGGCGAGCAGATCCAGGAGCTCCTCATCGAATGTGTCGATGCCGGCCTCGCCGAGCTGGTCAGGAATCCTCCAGTAGCGCGCGTGGATGTGGTGTGAGTGGGTGGCCCCGGTGATGATGCGACCCTGTAGATCCACACCATGGCGATCCATCAGCTTGGCGGCGATCGCATCGGTGATGCCGGACTCGGCGCTCATGGTGGGAAGCTTGACGATCACCAGCTCCTCGTCGCCTGCGCGCAGCACCATGGCCTTGATGGCAGGCAGCGCATAGAAGCCCCGCGAGGCGAAGAACGCCCCGGCCCACGTCGAGCCCAGGCCATCGGTGCGGCCGCCGTAGCCGGCCATGGAGATCCCCACCGGTCGATCGAGGTGGCGCATGGCCACGCCGGCCTCGAGCGGCGCCGGCTCGATCATGCCGCCGGTGGTGGTGTCGGGCTCACCGGTGGTGGTGGCATCGGTGGTGGTGGGGCTGGCCGTCGTGTCGAGGCCACCGGTGCTCGTGGTGTCGGCGCCCATGGTGGTGGTGGGCGAGCCCGAGCTCGAGCCGGTGCCGTCGGCCATGCCCGTGGAGTCGCCGCAGGCGCTCACGAGCGTCATCAAGGCCGTTGCGCCGCATGTAGTCCATACCCTGAGGCTCATGGGGCTCACGGTACACCGAGGACGCTCGGGCGCGATCAGCGAGGGCTCCCAGGGCCGAATGGCCCGCGAAACCGCGTCCGGGCGCGGTGTGTCGATGAATGTGTGCGTAGCCCCCGTTGCTGTGGGGGCATCCTCGGCCGCGAGCCCCCGCCACGCCCTTCGGTTTGGGGGTTCGCGGCCTCCTTCTCGTCACTCGACGAGCACGCGGCGCTCGACCCACGAGGCGCCGCCGCGATCGTCGCGGGCCACGAGCCACAGCACGGCCTCGCCGGGCTCGTCGGGGGCGATCCACTCGTTGTCGAGGACGCGGATCGCATCGTGCTCGCCCACGCCCGTCTGCGGGGAGGGAAAGCGGCCGGCGGTGCCGTACCACGCCACCGCCAGCGCCTCGCGGCGCGTGTGCAGGCGTAGCTCGAGGGGGTCGAACCAGAGGTAGGTCTCGGCGCCGCCGCAGCCCGGTATGACGCCGGTACAGTCGGCGGCGCAGAGCTCCGGGTCCTCGTCGAGGGTGCACAGGCCGTCGCCGCACGCGGGGGCCATGGGGCACGCGGGGAAGCGAGCGGTCCACGTCACGCTCGCCCCCGGTGCGACCACGAGCGGGGCGTCGGCTTCGACCGCACGCGCCGGCTGGTCGTCGACCTCAGCCTCCACCGCGGCGATCACGGGCGCGACGTTGGCCTGGTAGCGGCGGCGTAGCTCGGCGGCCTGGCGCTGGGTGGCGTTGCCCGGGCCGCAGGAGAGGCGCAGGCCGAAGAGCGTGGTGTGGGGAGTGGCTGCGGCGGCCTGCAGCACGAGCGGCTGGTCGTAGCCGCCGGTGGAATCGGGATCGACGGGGCGCCCGCTCGGCTGGCCGTCCTCGGCGGGCGGCGGCTCGGGCCCGAACGAGCGGCAGCCGCCCGGCGGCAGCGTGGCTGCCACGGCGAGCCCGGTGCCGATCGGCTCGAGCGCTTCGGCGCTGGCCTCGAGGCACTCGCGATCGATGGGCCCGAGCTCGGCGAGCGGGCGCCGGGCGTTACACCACGCCCAGGCGAGCGAGGGCTCGGTGAGCGGGCCGTCGCCATCGACGTAGAGCGCCCGTAGCTGCACCTCGGCGCCGGGGGCCGCCTCGGCGGGCAGGGATTGCACCGCCAGCACGCGCGGCTCGTCGACGAGCGAGAGATCGTGCTCGAGCTCGGGCGTGCAGCCGAGCCCCAGCCCGAGCCCCAGCCCGAGCCCCAGCGCCGTGGCTCGGCTTCGGCTCAGAAGTCCCATTGCACCCCCAGGTTCGGCAGCACCGGGAAGCCCCGGATGTAGCCGGCGTCGCGGAAATCGGGCGAGTACACGATCTCCTCCGCGTTGGCCCGGTTCCAGACGTTGAGCACCTCGAGGTAGATCTCGAGCGCGGTCTTCTGGATCTCGAAGCGCTTGGATGCGCGCAGGTCGAGCTGCACGAACGCCGGGATGCGGATCGAGTTGTGGGCGCCGAACACCGGCTGGTAGCGGCTGCGGCGGGCATCGAAGTACGCGCCCTCCACCGGCGTGCGCGGCACGCCCGTGGCGTAGCGAAAGCGACCGCTGGCCTCGAGCCCCCACGGCAGCCGCTGGGCCAGCACCGCCGTGAGCACGTGGGTCTGGTCGAAGTCGAAGCGGCGGAAGCCCGCATCGGGGCGATCCTTGCGCTCGGATCGCATGAGCGTGTAGGCGACCCAGCCGGACAGGCCCCGCGTCAGCTCCTGGCGCAGCAGCACCTGCAGGCCATAGGCGCGGCCGCGGCCGATCGGCGCGAGCGCGTGGGCGGGCAGCGGCGCCTCGGCGGGGCTCCGCATGGCCAGCTCGTGCGCGCGCGTGAAGAAGCCGGTGGCATCGAGCGAGAGCGAGCGCACGATCCTCACGGTGCCGCCCAGCACGGTGTGCAGCGCTCGCGAGGTCGGCAGCGACGGGGTGCCGAACATCGCCGAGAGATCCTCGGCGGCGGGGCGCTGGCGGTAGAGACCGGCGGCCGCGCGCAGCGTCACGCGCTCGTGCGGGCGGCCCACCACCGCGAGCCGCGGCTCGGCCGCGAAGTCGTGGTGGTAGAGCCCCACGGCGGGCGCGCTGGCGGCTGGAGGGTTTCGGCGGCTCACCGCCCGCGCGTACGGGTCGAGCCGCAGCCCGGGCACGAGCTCGAGGCCCCCCTCGAACAGCGAGATCACGGCCTCGGCGTAGGGAGCCAGGCCCACCTCGGTCACGCGCCACTCGTCGGCCGCGAGCTGGTCGGGAGGCGGCTGGCCGAACGTACGCACGTCACCCTCGCGCGCAGGCAAGCTCAGCGAGCCCACCCGCCGCAGCGTGGTCGTCTCGAGCTCCGCATCGAGCCCCGTCTCGAGCACGAGGTGCTCGCCGAGCTTGGCGCGCCGCGACGCGCGGACGCCCGCGAGCGTGGCATCCGCGTCGAGCGAGGTGGCGATGGGCCCGAAGCGGCTGGTGCTGCGGCGGCGGTCGTAGCCCACGAACGGGGTGACCGTGACCACCGTGCCGTCGCCCGAGTCGCGGGTCCATCGCGCATAGACCCGGCCGAAGTCGAGCTGCCGCGCGTCCGACACGGCGAGCGCGGGATCGGGGCTCGGCACGCCGCGACGGAATCGATCCACGCTCACCAGCGCCACCGCCTCGACCCGGTCGCGCGCGTTGGGGCGCCACTGCGCGCGCAGCTGGCCATCGCCGTAGCGCGGGATCGGAATCAGACCACCCGCGTCGCGATCGAGCAGCGGCCGCGCCCACGGCTCGAGGTAGCTCCCGCGCGCGGCCGCGGCCAGGTGCAGGCGCTTTCGCTTGCCCACCGGCCCCGAGATCATCGCCGAGGCATCGAGCACGTCGGCGTGCAAGCGACCGCCCACGCGCTCGCGCTCGGGCGTCTTGGCGGTGACCGTCACGAGCCCGCCGAGCCCGCGGCCGAACGCCGCCCCGTAGCCGCCGGGCACGAGATCGATCGAGCTCACGAGCCCCGGGTGCAGCACCGAGCGAAAGCCACCCTCGTGATAGAGCCGCGAGATCGGCACGCCGTCGACGTACACGCGGGTGGACTGCGGCGCAGCGCCCCACACCACGAGCTGGCCCGCGCCCGCGGCCGAGCGCGCCACGCCGGGTAGGCTCTCCACCACGCGCACCACGTCGCCCGAGGTGCCCGGCACGCGGCGCGCCTCGTCGGCGGTCACCGAGGTCGCCACCACCTCGCGACGCAGCGGCGGGGCCACCACCACGATCTCGAGATCGTCGCCCTCGGGCTCGTCGGGCGTGGGAGCCGGCGGAGGCGAGACGTCGTAGGCCACCTCGAGCCGCTGGCCCGGCTCGAGCGCCTCGCTGGTGGCCGTGGCCGTGAGGCGCTCGCCGGCCAGCTCGATGGCGAACGGGCCGGGCGGGAGCTCCTCGAATGCGAAGCGACCGTCCGCGCCGGTCACCACCGAGCGTGGCTCTGCCCCGTCCTCACCGCGCACGGTCACCGTCACGCCGGGCAGTGGCTCACCGGTGGTGCGATCGCGGATCACCCCTTCGAATGCCGCGGTCACCGGGGCGGGCGGGGCCTCGGCGAGCTCGAAGCGGTAGTCGTAGAGGATCGGGATCGCGGCCGGCTTGCCGTCGACCTCGGCGGGGGTGAAGCGGAACCGGAGCGCGGCCGCGACGGCGGCCGCATCGAATGCCGCGCCCGCCGTCTGCACCACCTCGACCTTCTCCACCCCGCCGCTCGCGTCGATGAAGATCTGCAGCGTGACCGTGCCGTCCTTGCCCTCGGCGCGCTCCGACTCGGGGTACTCGGCCTCGACGAGCTCGACGAGCTCGGGCGCCTTGGTGAGCTCGGGAGCGGCCGGCTGGGCCCTGGGGGCTGATTGCGCAATTTGCGCAATGCCCGGATGCATGCCGAGCGCGACCACGGCCGCGAGCCACCAGCGGCGAGCGCCACCTCGATGCGAACGAGCGCGCATGGAGCTACGCGGAGAAGCGAACCCCGATGGTGAAGGTCGCCGCGACCGGCTCGCCGCAGCGGGTCGCGGGGGAGAAGCGAGCGTCGAGCACCGCCCGCTTGGCCGCCTCGTCGAGCTCGGGATGCAGGCTCTGCACCACCTCCGCCTTCGAGGGCTTGCCGTCGACGCCCACCGTCACGCGCACGCGCACCTTGCCTTGCACGCCGGCCGCTCGCGCCGAGTCGGCATACTCGGGCTGCGGCATCGACTCGGGCTTGGGCTTGGTATCCGGCTCGACGCAGCCCTTGGTCTCGGGCTTGGCAAGTGCGGGCGCGAGCGTGCGCGACTTCTTGACCACGCGCTCGGGCGCGGGCGGCTTGCCACCACCGCCCGGCTTGCCCGCGGGATCGCCCTCGGGCATCGCGAGGCCGCCCGGGCCCACGCCGCCGGACATCTTCACGCCGAAGTCGGGCGCCGCCGCGGGGGCCACGGGTGGCGACGAGGGTGGTGGAGGTGCTGGTCGCGGACGCGGAGGCGGCGGTGGGGGTTCCGGCTCGGGCTCGGCCTCCGGCTCGGTCTCGGGCGCCGGCTCGACCTCCGGCTCGGCTTCGGGCTCCGGTTCGGGCTCGGGCTCCGGCGGCTTGGGAGGCGGCTCGACCTCGGTCTCCGGCTCCGCCATCACGATCGTGATCGGCGGTGGCGGTGGCGGCGGTGGCGGATCCACGCCCGCCATCCACGTGCCGATCACCGCGTGGATCACCACGCTCGTGCCGTACACGGCCCATGCGGTGCGGCGGCTCATTGGTCGCTCTTCACGGGTCGGCGCGGCGCTCCACGTTGACGGCGAACTTCGTCACGCCGTGAGCCCGGGCCAGATCGAGCACGTGCACCACCACCCCGTGATCGGCGGACTGGTCGGCGCTGACCATGAGCGTGGCCTCGGGGTCCTCGGCGGCGAGGCGGCCCAAGTGAGCGACGAGCTCGTCCTCGCTCACCAGCTGCTTGTTGAAGTAGAGCGCGTGCTCGGCATCCACGGTGACGGCCGCGACGGTGGGCGTACGCCCATCGGAGGTCGACGACTTGGGCAGGTCGACCTTCAGCGATTGCGACACGATGTACGTGGCCGAGACCATCATGATCACCAGCAGCACCAGCATCACGTCGACCAGCGGCGTGATGTTGATGGCCACGATCTGCGCGCGCCGGCGACCGCCGGTGTCCATGGTGCCCGCCATGCCTAGCTCCTCCCCGGGCGAGCCGCGCTCGCCAACAGCGTAGGGTTTCCCTCGCTGCCCACCCGCTCGCCCCGCTCGCGCACCCGCAGCCACGCCGACAGGAGCTTGGACAGCGCGACCACGCGCGTCTCGAGCTCGCCGCTCTGCTTCTGCACGAGGTTGAAGCCCACCACCGACGGGATCGCCACGAAGATGCCCACCGCCGTGGCCACGAGCGCCTCCGAGATCCCGCTCATCACGTTGCCCATGGCCGCCTGGTCGCCGGTGCCGAGGTACGAGAACGCCTCGATCACCCCGAGCACCGTGCCGAACAGGCCCACGAACGGCGCGTTGTTGCCGATGGTGCCGAGCAGCGTGGTGCCGCGGTCGAGCTGGTGCCGCACGCCCGCCACCGCTCCGTCGACCGCGTCGGCGAACGCTGCGGGGCCACCGTCGCGGAACGCCCACGCCGAGCGCAGCACCACCGCCTCGACCGCGTGGCTGCGCTCGAGCGCGTCGCGGATCGCCTCGTCGTCGTCCTCGGCCACCGCCACCTCGAGCGTCGCCGAGAGCGATGCGCCCTCCCGACGGCTCCGCCGGTAGAACAGCCAGCGCTCGACCATCGCGGCGACCGACACCAGCGACAGCGCCACCAGCACCCACAGCACCCAGGTGGCCCCGAGCATTGCGACGTTGACGAGATGATCGACGAGTGTCATGTGCGTTCCTCCTGCAGTTGCCGTGCGCTCGCTAGCGCAGCGTCGCCGCGAGCACGTAGAGCCCGGGCCCCGCTCCGCCCGAGACGTGGAGCTGATCGAGCGCGCCGGTCTTGCGGTCGGTCTCCTCGAACGACCACGTGCCGTCGTCACGTTGGCGACGGCGGTAGATCGAGACCGCGAAGTTGGTGCCCCGCTGCCCGCAGGCCTCGAACAGGTCCACGTACACCGGGTAGGGCCCCGCGTCGGCCGGCGGCTCCTGCCACACCACCGCCTCGGCGTTGCGGCCGTCGACGATGCAGCCCGCGTTCGAATCGCGGTCGAGCCGGCCGAGCGTGGGATCGTCGAGCGCCTCGTCGGGGATCGGTGCGTCGTCGGCGGGGGCGGCCGCGGTCGGTGCCTTCCAGCCGAGCTCCTGCCCGTCGGGCGTGTGCACGCGCAGGTCGAGGTCGACTGGTCGATCCCACACCAGCGACACGATCGCGGCCGGCGGCGGGATCGTGGGATCGCACGCGCCGAGCCCGATGGGCACCGCGTCGTCCTGCACGCACAGATCGAGCTCGAACGGCGCCCCGCGCCGCCCGTCCTCGCCCACCGCCGCGAGCTCGAGCGCGTGCGTCCCCGCGGGGATGCCCGTGCCGAGGTCGTACGGCACGAAGAACCCGCGCTCGCCGGGGAACTGCGGCTCGAGGTCGTCGACGGGCAGCACCCACCAGCCCGAGCCGAGCCCCTGCATGCGCAGCGCCACCGCCCACGCGTCCTCGGTGGTTCGCCCGCCCAGCGAGCGATCCTGCTGTCCGACCACCGCCAGGCCGCTCGGCGACTCGATCGAGGTGATCCGCAGCGCATCACCATCCACCACCTCGAGCTCGCCCGGGTGGAACGTGCCGTCCTCCACGCGGATCGGCTCGAGCAGCCCCACGAGCGCATCGACCTCGCCGGTGCAGCCGCTCGCGAGCGCGAGCACGAGCACGAAGCCGAGCATCACGCGATCCCGCATGCGCTAGAACTCCCCCTGCACGCGCACCGTGAGCTGGTCGTTGCGCAGGTTCACCGGCACGCCCCGCTCGTCGCGGCCGAGGTGGTCGAGCACCGCGTCGTACTGGATCACCAGGCGCCCGCGAAACCCGGGCGTGATCCCGGCGGGCAGGCGCGCGGCGACGAGCGGTGAGATCGTGTGGATCTCCGAGCGCAGCGGCACCGTCTCGCCGCGCCGACGGTCGAGCAGATCGGTGTTGGGATCGTAGAGGTCGTAGCGCACGCCGGCCGCGGCCCAGCGCCCGAGATCCTGCGTGAACCCGACCAGCGCCTGCAGCTGACGCACGTCGGCGCCGATCACCACCGGATCGGCCGGAAACAGCCCCCGGTCGAGGTTCTGGGCCAGCGTGGCCTCGGCGGTGAGCGTCGACCAGCCGAGCTTCTTGGTACGCACGCCGAGCTCGAGATCGGCTCCCACCGCCCAGCGCCCGAAATTCAGCGAGGGCCCGGCCGCAGTGCCCGGAACGCTGGTGAGCTCGCCGCTGTCGAGCGCGCCGTTCTCGTTGAGGTCCTGCCACTGCGCCACGTTCTTGGTGGCGTCGCGGCCGGGATGGAAGCCGGTGCCCGTCAGGAACGACATGCCGCCGCCGATCGCCACGATCGAGGGCAGCGCCTCGAACCCGAGCCGGCCCGCCACGTCGGGCCGCTTGGTGGGATCGAGCCCGGAGGGCCCGTCGGAGCGGTCGTCGAGCGGGCTGCCGTTGACCACGGCCACGTCGTAGCGCAGCGGCCCCACGCCACCGCGCACGCGCACGCCCACGTCCACCGGCCCCGGAAAGAACGCGAGCGAGCCGAGCGAGCGCTCCATGAACAAGAGGTCGCGCTGCCCCACCCGCAGCTCGTGGCCGAACGGAATCTCGGTGAGCCCCGCCGTCACCATCAGGTACGGCACGCGGCCCGGATCCTCGTGGCGCCACAGCGCGCTCACGTTGGCCTGGCGCACGCCCACGAACGGCCCGCGCGTGGTGCTGCCGTCGAGCTCGAAGTCGAACGCGAAGAATTTCCAGTCGCCGCTCGCCCGCAGGCGCCCGCGCCGGATCATGAAGCGATCGCGGTTGAGCACCACTCCGCCCTGCTGGAGCTGATCCTCGGACAGCTGGCTGTGCTGGTACTGCACCTGCACGTAGCCACCGAGGCGCACGCCCCAGCGCTCGGGCGTCACCGGGAAGCCCGCCGAAGTGGGTGGGCGGACGCCATCTCCAGTCCCAGGAGACGACGCCGCCCACCACTTCGATGGACGATGACGCTTGCCTTCTCTTTTGTGCTTGGTCTGATCAGGAGTACGGACGACTGGCGCCTGGGCTTGCTCGAGCTTTTCGAGGCGTGCCTGCAGTTCCTCGATCTCGGCCTTCAGCGCCGCTTGGGTCTCGGTCGGTTCGGTCGCGGTGGTCGTGGTGGTTGTGGGGGGATCGGTCGGGGGCTCGGTGGTGGTCGGGGGCTCGGTGGTGGTCGGAGGCTCGGCGGTGGTCGGGGGCGCGGTCGCTCCCACGTCGAGCACGAAGTCGTCGTCTTCTTCTGGCTCGTCCTCGATCGTCACCTCGACGGGGGCTGCCGCCACCTCGAGACCGGGGATCGCGAGCCCCAGCACGAGCCAGAGCCAGGAGCTCGCGCGCACGAGCTCGCGTGATGGGAGCGGGCGTCTCACGGCAGCGGCGGAAGGCTGCCGTCGGCGTTGAGCCGCGGCAGGCGCTCGGGCGTGTTGGCGAACGGCTCGCACGTGGCATCGGTGCACCCGTTGAGCAGCTCCACCGGCTCGGTGGGCTCCTCCACGCACTGCTCCGAGCCGGTGTCGCTGCCGGTGCTCTCGGCGGTCTCGTCACCGGGCTCGGTGTCGCTACCGGTGGTGTCGGTGTCCTCGCCGGGGTCGGTGTCACCGACGTCTTCTCCGTCGGCGACGGGGGGCTGCTCCTCGTTGCCGGGGCAGCCCGTGGCGAGGACCAGCGCCGGGAGCAACGCGCCGGCGAGCACGAGCCTGTGGATGGCGGCGAGCCTGTGGATGGCGTTCATGGGTGAGCGTGAGGTGGTCGAGGGCTCGAGGGATGGCATGGCGCTACTGGACCTCGCAGTAGCCGTGGCGGCACGTCGACGCATTGCCGGTGCACTCGTCGTCGGTGGTGCACTCGCTGCACTCGGTGGTGCCGGTGACGCGGGCCTCGTAGTAGCAACCGCACGGCTCCGCCGGCAGGTAGCTGTAGAGCGGGCCGATCTCCTCGTCACGCCACACCTGCATCGCGCACTCGGGGATCGTGCCGTTGTCGATGATGATGTCGAGCAGCGGCAGCTCGGGCGGCAGCTCCTCGGCCCCGGTGAAGAAGCCGATGAAGCGCCGGGTCTCCTCGTCCACGATCTCGCCGCCGCCGTCGACCGGCGCGTAGAAGTTGTACGGGCTCCACATCGCGTAGTGCCCGTCCCGCACGTTGCGCTTGTCGAACGCGGTCGCGGTGGAATCGGGCCAGTACGCGCAGGTCTGATCGTAGGCCTGGAACGCCAGCGTGCGCACCACGTCGCGGCTCTGATCGGCGACCTCGGTGCTGGTGAACCCGATCGCCGCCTCGGGCTGGGTGGAGCTCGCCAGCGACGAGATCATGTCCTGGTTGGTCATCACGTCGGTGCCCTTGAACTTGGTGGGCGGGATCCCGGCCGCGAGCGCGATCGCGATGAGGGCCGCCGACGTGGCGTTGCGGCTGTAGAGCTCGGCGTCGACCGTCCACGGGCTCACCTGGCCCTCGGCCGCCCCGAACCCGTACACGAAGTACGTCGCCTCGGCGCTGATCGAGCTCTGGCTCGACGCGGTGGGCACGAGCAGGCTCCACGACGTGACCGGCCCCGAGAAGCTGCCGATGTCGGCCGGGATCTCCTCCACGCCCTCGCACAGCGTGCCCTTCACGCCCAGCATGCCGAAGTCCGGGATCATGCCCGTCACCGGAAAGCTGCACGTCAGCTCGTTGCCATCGGCGTCCCAGTAGCTCGCGGTGCCGGTGGCGGGCGAGTCGTCGACGTAGGTGGTGATCCCGAAGCACGCACCGGGAGCCTGGTAGACCAGCGTGATCGGATCGGCAGCGTCGACGAGCGCCGCGCCCACGAGGGCGAGCAGCGGCTTGCTCGCGCTGCCACCCACGCCGATCACGGCGTTGGGCAGATCGGTGCAGAGCACCTCGACGCCCGCGAGCGCTGGTAGGGGAGCGAGGGCGAGACCGAGGCCGAGAACGATCGTCGGCCAGCGTGAGAACGAGCTCGAAGGCTTGCGCATCGGATGTATGCCCGGCCCATGAGCAAGGCGCGTGCCACCACGCGACCCCGTGCCACCACGCGGGCCTTCGTGCTCGAGCGTCCACGCGACCCCGCACATCTGCGGGCACGGCCGTGACGGGCCCTGGCCATCCCGCGCCGGCGACGGCGGGCGGCGCGTTTTTATACTGTCGACAACGACAGAATTATTGGCGCAAGAACAGCGTCTTTGCGCCAATAATCGGCAGTACTCGATCAGGCCCGATCATTCACCGGTCGACCGTCGTATGAATCGACGACCACCGACCGACGACCGATCACGGGCGCTCGCAACGATGCCCCGCCCCCACGCCGCGCTTCGACGCTCGGCGATCCTAGCGATACTGCGTCCAGTCGATCCCGAGCTTGCGCATGCGCGAGCGCAGCGTGTGCGGGTTGACCCCCAGCACCTCCGCGGCTCCGCCCTTGCCCTCGATGCGCCCGCCGGTGTGCCCGAGCACCCGTCGGATGTGCTCGCGGTTCACCTCCGCGAGCGTGCGCAGCGGGCCCTCGTCGCGCGCGGCCTGGGCCTCCTCCGGCGCTCGCGAGGCCGCAGCGCCCGGGTCGCTCGCATGGCTCGTGCGCCCCGGCTCCGTCGCAGCCCCGGCCGGGCTCGCACCCAGCTCTGGCCACTGCTGCCCGAGGGCAGCGTGCACCTGCAGCCCGCGACCGCGCCCGAGGATCGCGGCCCGCTCGATCACCGACGCGAATTCCCGCACGTTCCCCGGCCAGTCGTACTGCAAGAGCCGCTCGACGTCCGCGTCGGTCACCGTCAGCGGCCGCGAGTAGAGCCGCTCGCCGGCCGCCGCCGCAAAGTGCCGCGCCAGCCCCGGGACGTCCTCTCGCCGCGATCGCAGCGGCGGGATCCGGATCGGGAACACCGACAGCCGGTACCAGAGATCCTCCCGAAACGCCTCCTCGCGCACCAGCCGGGGCAGGTCGCGGTGCGTCGCGGCGATGATGCGCACGTCCACGCGAGTGGGCGCCTCGCCCCCCACCCGCGTCAGCGTGCCGTCCTGCAGCACCCGCAACAGCCTCACCTGGGCGTCGAGCGACAGCTCCGCCACCTCGTCGAGCAACAACGTGCCGCCGTCCGCCTGCTCGAACCACCCGCGGTGGGTCGCGGCCGCGCCCGTGAAGCTGCCGCGCACGTGGCCGAACAGCTCCGAGTCCACCAGCCCCGGCGGGATCGCGCCGCAGTTGACCCGCACCAGCGACGCCCCGGCGCGCGTCGACTGGCCGTGGATCGTGCGCGCCGCCAGCTCCTTGCCCGAGCCCGTCTCGCCGAGCAGCAGCACGGGCGCGTCGGTCGGCGCCACGCTGTGGATCAGCTCCATCACCGAGCGCAGCCCCGTGCCCAGCCCCACGATCGTGTCGGGGGTGTTGGTGCCGAGCTCGGGCAGCGCGGAGGCGAGCTCGGCGAACGCACCTTCCTCGGCGCGCATGACCGGCTGGGCCCGCTCGTCGATCGCCATCGGCATGCTCATCGGCTCGTCGGCGTCCTCGTGTCGCCGCGGCCTCCGTCTGCGAGCTGCGTACCAGGACCGCCGCGCTCGACATTGCCTTGCGATCCCGCGATCGTCGTCACGCCGTCGCCCGGGCGCCCGGGCCCAACCCGTCGCATTCCACGGGTGCTCGTGCTCCTGCACGGCCTCCCGCCGGCTCGCGGCCAGCGACTAGAACCGGCCGCCCATCCCCAGCGACAGCCCCTGCCCACGCACGGGAGCGAGCCCCAGCTGCAGGCGATGGCGGAGCCACGTCGACTGGGACGTGCGCACGGGGTTGCGGTGCACGGTCAAGAGGAGCGTGAACGCCAGCGTGGTCACCAGGCCCACGGCGCTCACGACCCCCGCGGCGATCTGCGCGGTCCTGACGGTGTCGCCCTTGTTGCAGACCTTCACCACCGCGGAGTTGCGCACCTGCCCCTCCATGCCGAGCACATTGCCGTTCCCGTCGGTGGGTCGCGCGCGCGCGTAGTCGCAGAGGTTGACGCCCTCGGGCAGGTTGGGATCGACGTCGTTGAGATCGTTCGAGTCCATGAGGCTCTGCGTGGCGGCTTCGACGAGCTGGGCACGAAAGCCCGCGTTCCTGCTGCTGAGCCACACGTCCATCCCGATCACCGCACCCACGCCGCCCAAGCCCAGGGTCAGGCCCACCCCGAAGCCCGCGAGCTGCCACCGCGGCTGCGGCTTGACCCACCCCAAGCTCAGCTTGCCATTGCGGCTCTTCGCCTTGGCTTCGTCGGCGACCGGCTCGCTCGGCTCGCTCGGCTCGCTCGGCTCGGCCTCGAACGGCGAAGGCGTCGTCAGCCCGCCCGTCCCGCGCTCGGGCGTGGCCGAGACCGCCGTGTCGGGCGCGAGGCGCTCGGCCACCTCCTCGGCCGTCGCATCGACCCGATCGGCCGCGAGCTCCGCAGGGGCCAGCGACAGGCTCGCCGAGCTCGCGGCGCCGCTGTCGACCTCGACCAGCGTCACCTCGAGCTTCCACACCTGGCCCTTGCCCCGGCGGAGCGTTCCATAGATCAGCCGGCGCGCGCCGAGCTGCTTGCCGCCCCGCGCCAGGCACTTGGGCGAGTCGTCCTTGCACCCGAGCGCCAGGCGCAGCTCGGTGAGGTTGACCTCCTCGCCCCCGCTCAGCCCGCGCGCGGCAAAGGCTCGGCGCAGCGCCCGGGTCAGCGCCGCCCCTTGCTCGGGTGCGTCGGCGTCGAGACCCACCACGGCCGCCGGCGCGGCGTCGCCCGGCTCGGCCGGCGATCCCGTCCCGAGCTCGGTCCCCAACCCAGTCCCAAACCCGGTCTCGAGCGCCAGCCGACTGCCGGGCGCCGCTGCGGCCCGGGTCGGCGCCGTGGGAATCGCCACCAGCGCAATCGCCACCAGGGCGCTCGAGCAACGTTTGCGAAGGCCCTCCACGGCGCGAATATTGTCACGATCCCACCCGCGGGCCAACGCCGCGCAAAAATGCCCCACCCGCCCGGGCGGGCCCCGGCGCCGCGCAGCCGCGGGCTCCTTCGGCGACCGCGGCGGCCTTTCTTCGATCGCGACCGAATTCGAGCGTACCCTTGAGCCTGTCGTCCGTATGGAGTCGTCCCGCAGCGGCGCGAAGGGAACGCGCAGCTTCCTGACCCCCGTGCAGAGCCTGAGCGGCAGCTACGAGCTGCTCGGTCGGCTCGGCTCGGGCGGAATGGCCGAGGTCTACCTCGCGCGCGCGGTGGGCCTCGAGGACTTCGAGTTCGAGAAGATCGTGGTGCTCAAGCGGGTGCTGCCCGAGCGGCTCGACGATCGTCGCTACGCCGCGATGTTCCGCGACGAGGCCCGCGTGGCCGCGACGCTCGAGCACCCCAACATCGTCCACACCCACGACATCGGCATCAAGGACGACGAGTGCTTCTTCACCATGGAGTACCTCCATGGCGAGGACCTCAAGGCGATCCTCGGCGGGGCCAACAAGGCCCGCGAGCAGCTCCCGCTCGAGCTCGCGCTGCAGATCGCGGTGGGCTGCGCGGCGGGGCTCCACCATGCCCACGAGCAGACCGACTACGCCGGGCGCCCGCTCGAGATCGTGCACCGCGACGTCTCGCCGTCGAACATCATCGTCACGCGCCAGAGCGGGGTGAAGCTCATCGACTTCGGCATCGCCAAGGCCGCGTCCGACAAGGAGCACACCGGCGTGGGCGTGCTCAAGGGCAAGGTCGCGTACATGTCGCCCGAGCAGTGCCGCGGCGAGCCGCTCGACCGCCGCTGCGACATCTTCGCGATGGGCATCGTGCTCTACGAGATGGTCACCATGGAGCGCCCGTTCGCGGCCCCCAACGTGCTCGGTACCGTGCACAAGCTGCTCGGCGAGGCGCCCCGGCGGCCTCGCGACCTGCGGCGCGACTGCCCGCCCGCGCTCGAGCGGATCGTGCTCAAGGCGCTCGAGAAGGATCCGACCAAGCGCTATCAGACCGCGTTCGAGATGCAGGAGGAGCTCGAGCTCGTCACGCGCGACTGCCAGCTCCACTCGCTGCCCGGCGCGCTCGGCCGCTACCTCGAGCACCTGTTCGGCGAGAAGCCCCACCCGTGGCGCCAGCACGCCAAGCGCCCGCCCGCGGTGCCGCGCTGGGCCTGGGCCGAGATGGACTCCACGCTCACCTCGCCCAAGGAGGGCGAGGCCGGCTCGCCGCGCGTGGTGGCGGCACCCCTGCCGATCCCCATGCCCGCGCTGCACCGCATCACGATGCCGGGCACGCAGGCCGTGGTCCCGCCGGATGCGGTGGTCGTGACCGCGAAGATGGCCGTGACCCCCTCGCTCGCGCTCCCGCCCGGGCCCGCGCCTACCGGCTCGCACGCCCCGGTCCCGCCCCGGCCTCCCACCGGCGGGTACGTGCCGGTCCCGCTCGACAACACCTATGCCGCCGAGGCCTCCGAGCTCGGCCTGCTGAGCTCGACGTCCTCGCCCGCCGGCCGGGTCGACGAACGCTGGGCGATCAAGCACCTCGTCATCGGCGGCCTCGTGGGCGCCGTGGTGGCGCTGGGCGGCCTGAGCCTGTGGTTCCGCGTTCAGGAGCCCGCCACCGGCACGCCCGCGACCACGGCCGACCACTCCGAGGGCGATGTAAAGGCACGGCCGGATGATCCTGCCACCACTGCGTCGGCGCCCGGGCTCGCGCCTCCGGTGGCCGTGGCGGCCCCGGCTCCCGAGGCTGCCGTGATCCCGCCGGACTCGCCGGCCCAGGACACGAGCACCGTGGGCTCGCCGTCCGACGGCTCCGGGCTCGCGCCGAGCGAGGCCGCGGGCAATACGGAGCCGATCAAGGACAAACCACCCGGGGACAAGTCATCCGAGGGCTCGAGCCGCGACGCCGCGCAGGCGGCACGGCTCGTCGAGAGCGCGCGCGCAAACCTGCTCTCCAACCCCTCGCGTGCGCATCGCGACGCCAAGGCGGCCTACGAGCTGCGGGCCTCCCAGACCGCGCTGCAGCTCATGGGCCACGCGGCGTGCCGCATGCACGACGAGAACAAGGCGAGCTGGGCCCTCAAGCGCCTGCGGGGCAGCGCCCGCCGTGGGCTCGAGAGCTCGTGCCTGCAGCAGGGCATCGAGCTCGAGTAGCTCGAGTGAGCCACCGATTTCGTGCGCCACCCAACGCGCTCGGCTCGAACGCCGTCGATGCACGGCGGGGCGTCCGCCGCGGTCGATACTTTCGACCGCGCGGCTTGACACCGTGGGTCCGGCTCCGTACATCGTGAGCGAGACGATCGCCGCCATACTTTTCGTGGCGAACGGCCATTTGATGCCGTTGAACGTTGTTCAGTAGCACTATCCCATGCATCGGCCCCGCGTGCGCTCGCACCATGGCCGACCAGGAGCACACCCATGGCTCACGATTTCAAGGAGCTCAAGCAGAGGTACCTCGCGGCACAGCTCGGCGGCAACCGTCGTGAGGCGCTGCGACTCGTCATCGACGAGGGCATCGGGCGTGGCGCGAGCCCGCTCGAGGTCCAGCTCGAGGTGATCCAGGCCGCGCAGCGAGAGATCGGGCGCCTGTGGCAGGAGAGCGCGATCAGTATCGCTCACGAGCACATGGCCACCGCGATCTCCAACACCGCGCTGGCCCATCTCTACGATTGCTCCCCGCGCGCGCCGTCCAACGGCAAGAAGGTGCTCGTCGCCTGCGTCGATGGCGAGCTGCACGACTTCCCCGCGCGCCTCGTCTCCGACGCACTCGACCTCGCGGGGTTCGAGGTGCGCTACCTCGGCGCGAGCGTCCCCGTCGACGACCTCGTGGCACTGATCGACGAGGAGCGCCCCGATCTGCTCGCGCTCTCGGTGACGATGGAATTCAACATTCCCTCGCTGCGCACCACCGTCGAGAAGGTCCGCGTTGCCACCAACGGCGCGCTGCCGATCGCGATCGGGGGCGGCTGCGCGGGCACCAGCGGCATCGCCGACGAGCTGCGCGCCGACGCGACCGGGTCCGACGCGAGCGAGACGGTGGCCGTGGCGCGGCGCCTGCTGGGAGTCGCGGCCGCATGATCGCGGGCGACCGCGAACGGGCGCCCGCCGGCGCGCCGGGAAAGCGGTGGCCGGCATGAGCGTCGAGGAGCCCGCGTGGAGCGAGCACAGCCGCGAGCTCGTGCTCACCTGTGACGTCACCGGCACCGTCGTGCGCGCCGACGCTCGCGCCGCGCGGCTGCTCGACGTACACCCGGGCACCGCGCTGCTCTCGCGCATGGTGCCCGGGACCGAGGCCAAGGCCCGCATGCTGCTCGATCGCGGCCACGCCGGGTCGGTGGAGCAGTGCGAGCTGGCGCTGGTGGTGCGCGCGCGGCCGCTCACGGTCTGCTTCTGCGCCCAGCCCGGCGCGAGCGACACCGTGCACCTCCACGGCTTCGTCATGCCCGACGCGTACGCGTCGGCGGTGGAGCAGCTCAGCGAGGCACTCGACGAGGTGGGGGGTCTCAATCGCGAGATCGCGCGCCAGAAGGAAGAAGGAGCTCACCCGCCAGCACGCCGAGCTCGCCAAGGCCTACCGCGAGCTCGACGAGTCCAACCGCGGCGTGCTCGCGCTCCACGCCGAGCTCGCCGACAAGGCCGACACGCTACAGCGCACGGCCGACGTCAAGAGCCGCGTGGTGGCCAACGTGAGCCACGAATTCCGCACGCCGCTGCACACGATCCTCGGGCTGTCCAAGCTCTTGCTCGACAGCTCCGACGGGCCGCTCAACGACGAGCAGCACAAGCAGGTCCGCTTCATCCGCAGCTCCGCCGAGGAGCTGTCGCTGATGATCAACGACATGCTCGACCTGTCCAAGGCCGAGTCCGGCGCTGCAATCTTGCGACCCGAGCGGTTCTCCGCCGCCGATTTCTTCGCCGCGCTGCGCGGGCAGCTGCGCCCGCTCGTGCCCTCGCCGAGCCCCGTCGAGCTCGTGTTCGACGATCCCCCCGCCGAGCTCGTGCTCGAGACCGATCAGGCCAAGCTCGCCCAGATCATGCGCAACCTCGTCTCCAACGCGCTCAAGTTCACCGAGCGCGGCGAGGTGCGCGTGTCGGCAGTGGGAGACGGCAGCCGGGCGATCTTCACCGTGAGGGACACCGGCATCGGCATCGCACCCGAGCATCACGGGCGGGTATTCGAGGAATTCGGCCAGATCGAGGGCCCGATCCAGTCGCGCGTGAAGGGCACGGGCCTCGGCCTGCCGCTCGCGCGCAAGCTCGCCGAGCTCCTCGACGGCACGCTCACGTTCGAGAGCGCGCCGGGCGAGGGCACCACCTTCACGCTCTCCATCGCCGCGTCGCACTCCGAGGTGCGCGAGCTCGAGGTCATCACCAGCCGCGCGCTCGACCCGTCCAAGTCACCGGTGCTGGTCGTCGAGGACGACCGCAAGACGATCTTCATCTACGAGCGCTACCTGGCGATGGCCGGCTTCCAGGTGCTCCCGGCGCGCAGCATCGACGACGCGCGCCGCGTGCTACAAGAGGTAAGGCCGGCCGCGATCGTGCTCGACATCATGCTCGACGGCGAGGCGAGCTGGTCATTCCTCGAGCAGCTCAAGCGCGACCCCGCCACCAAGGACGTCCCCGTGCTGGTGGTCACCGTCACCAACCGCGAGCAGAAGGCCCGAGCGCTCGGCGCCGACGAGTTCTGGCTCAAGCCGGTCGACCAGGACCAGCTGCTCCGCAAGCTGCGCATGATCTCCCGGCAGAGCGCGCCCGCACGCGTGCTGGTGATCGACGACGACGACAAGGCGCGCTATCTCGTACGCAAGTACCTCGAGCACTCGCCCTATCAGCTCATCGAGGCCGCCAGCGGTCCCGAGGGCGTGCGCTGCGCCCGCGACGAGCGCCCGAGCGTCATCCTCCTCGACTTCCTCCTGCAGGACATGACCGCATTCGACGTGCTCGACGAGCTCAAGGGCGACCCACGGACGCGAGCGATCCCGGTGGTCATCATCACGTCGCACCTGCTCGACGCCCACGATCGCCAGCGCCTGGCCGCCGAGACCGAGGCGGTGCTGTCCAAGGACAGCCTGTCGCGCGAGCTCGCGATCAACCGGATCCGCGACGCGCTGCAGAAGGCCGGCATCAAGTCCCACACGGGAACGGAGAGCTAGCGCATGGGCAACGCCAGCAGCGAGCGCGCCCGGCCCCTCATCCTCAACGTCAACGACTCCGAGGGCACGCGGTACATGGTCACGCTGATGCTACGGCGGGCCGGGTTCGAGGTGCTCGAGGCGGAGTCCGGCGAGGCCGCGCTCGAGTCGATCGCGAAGCATCAGCCGAGCGTGGTCGTGCTCGACGTCAAGCTCCCGGGCATCAGCGGACTCGACGTGTGCCGCCAGGTGCGGCTGGCCCCGCCCCCGCGCCCGCTCAAGATCCTGCACACCTCGGCCACCTACGTGGACGTGGAGGCCAAGATCCAGAGCCTCGACAACGGAGCCGACGGCTACCTGATGCAGCCGTTCGAGCCCGAGGAGCTCGTCGCCACCGTGCGCTCGCTCCTGCGGCTCAACGACGCCGAGCAGGCGCTGCACGGCAAGGCCGACGAGCTGCGCGAGGCGGACCGCCGCAAGGACGAGCTCCTGGCCATGCTCGCGCACGAGCTGCGCAACCCGCTGGCAGCCATGAACACCGCGCTGCCGCTGCTCGAGCGCCGCGAGCCGTTCGACCACGTCGAGCTGCGCGCGCGCGGCGTGCTGCACCGCCAGATGCGGCACCTCGGACGCCTGGTCGACGATCTGCTCGATGTCGCGCGCGTGACCCAGGGCAAGATCGAGCTGCGCCACGACGACGTCGAGCTCGACGCGCTCTTGCGCCGCGTGGCCGACAACGCCGCACAGACCGAGCTGCGCCCCCGTGAGCAGCTGCTGCGCGTGGAGCTGCCGCCCGAGCGCGTGCTGGTGCACGGCGACGCCACGCGGCTCGAGCAGATCTTCACCAACCTGCTCGACAACGCCAGCAAGTACTCCGACCGCGGCGACACGATCTCGCTGAGCCTGCGGCGCGAGGACGGCCCCGCCGGGCCCGTGGCGCGGATCTTGGTGTGCGACGAGGGCATCGGCATGAGCCCCGAGACCTTGCCTCGCATCTTCGAGCTGTTCTCCCAGGCCGCCGTGCCCATCGACCGCTCGCGCGGGGGCCTCGGCATCGGGCTGACGCTCGTGCGCACGCTGGTGCAGCTCCACGGCGGCACCATCGTGGCGCGCAGCCCCGGGCTGGGCTTCGGCTCCGAGCTCGAGGTGAGCCTTCCCGCGCTCGTCGATCCCGCGTGGCAAGCTCCGGTCGACGGCGCCAGCGGAGCCAGCGGGGCCACGCAGCCCCGCCGACGCGTGCTGCTGGTCGAGGACAGCCCCGATCTGCAAGAGATGCTCACGATCCTGCTCGAGGTGTGGGGCCACGAGGTGCTGTCGGCCTCGGAGGGGACGAGCGGGGTCGAGCAGGCGCTCGCCCACACGCCCGACGTCGCGCTCGTCGACCTCGGCCTGCCCGGCATCGACGGGTACGAGGTCGCCCGTCGGATCCGCAGCGACCCGCGCGGCAAGTCGCTCAAGCTGGTGGCGATCACCGGCTACGGCTCACCCGAGCAGCGCACCAAGGTGATGGAGGCCGGCTTCGACCTGCACCTCGTCAAGCCCGTGACGATCGACGATCTGGCCGCAGCGCTCGGAGCCGCCCCGGCGACCGGCAGCTAGAGCTGCCCCTCGGCCAGCCGCTCCGACCACGCGAACAGCTCGGCGTCGATGCCGATGTCGTCGCGCCACGGCAGCGAGAGCGCCCCGCCGATGCGCCCGTCGACGCCCACGTCGGCCGACCAGTGGCCGCGCGCGTCGGCATCGAGCTGGGCCCACGGCGAGAGCTGCAGCTGCGGCCCCACCACGCCGTAGAGCTCGACCTTGAGCGTGCCCTCGAGCGCCACGCGGGCATTGAGCTCCGTGTCGAGCACGAGCTCGGGGCCGCGGTGGCGAAACGTGAATTCGTGGTCGCCCACCAGCTCCCAGCCGTCCTCGTAGATCGCCCCCACCTGCACCCAGCTGCCCGCGCCCGCGCCCACGGTCACCGACGACGGGCCGTGGGTGCTCACCGATACCGCGGCGTCGAGCTGCATGCGGCTCACCACCACCACCGGCACCGGGCCGATCCAGCCGTACCAGGCGTAGCGCGGGCTCTCCCACAGCTGCATGGTGCGATCGACGATCTCGTAGTCGCCGTCGGAGGCGAGCCGCAGCCCGATCTCGGCGTCCATCGTGCCCGAGGCCATCACCTCGAACCGGTCGATGCTCCACCAGCCGAGATCCACGTCGAGGTCGAGGCTCGGGTCGAACTCGAAGTGCCCGCCGGTGATGTCGACGTGCAGGCCGCCGGAGTCGACGAGCGCGGTGGGCGACAGCTCCACGCGCCCACCCGACCAGTCGAGCCCCGCCTGCGCATCGGTGCGCGCGGTGAGCTGGTCGAGCGGCAGCATGCCGTTCCGCGAGACGAGCCCGCCCACGTCGGCGTCGTCGTCGAGCCGCAGCCCCTCCGAGAACGGCCGGAATTGGCCGTGCAGGCTGGTCTGGGCGACCAGCTCCGGCAGCTCGGCCTCCTCGGTGGTCACCACCGTCTCGCCGTCGGCCGCCTTCACGTCGACCACCCGCCGCAAGAAGCCTTGCCCCGCGCCCTGCACCAAGAGGTCGCCGGGCTGCCAGTCGTCGTCGTGCTCCACGGTCACGCCGTGGAACACGAGCTCGTCGGTCTCGACCTCGAGCTCCGCGCCCGGCTCGGCGTCCACGAGGAACGCACGCTCGGCCAGCACGAGGCTGCCGTCCTCGGGGGCCGGCTGCAGGCTGTGCCACGGCGGCCGGCCCTGGGGCTCGTCGCATGCGGTGAGCACGTAGAGAGGGATCAGCAGGACAGCGCTTTTGATGGTGAAGCTCTTCATGGGGTCGCGGGCTTTCTCGTTGGCCTGCCGTTTCGCGCGGCAAGATAGCGATCGACCCCATGAGCTGTTCGCACAATCAACCGCGCTCGATGCCCAGATTTGTCGTGGGTTGCTGTGCTCCGCGGCCTCGTCCCAGGCCGTTCCGCGACCCTTCCACGCCGCCCAATTGCCCTGGCGCAAACGGCGCAGAGATCGGCTCGCGATCGAGCGCGCGCGGAACCTCGGCCGCTCGCGATAGTCTATCCCGCACCCGTGCCCACTCCGGCGCCCAACCTGGCCTCTGGCGAGCCCTTGGCCGACCCCGAGCCCGACCCCGGGAGCGGCAGCGAGGCCGAGGGCTCGTCACAGCCAAGCGACGGACCGTCGCTCGACCGCGAGGCCGAGGAGCGACGTCAGGCCGACATCCGTGATCGACGGCTCGTCCGCCGACTTCGCGCCGGAGACCAGCGCGCGTTCGAAGAGCTCGTGCGTCTCTACCAGCACCGCATCTTCGGGCTGATGCTGCGCATGATCGGCAACCGACAAGAAGCCGAGGACCTCGCCCAGGAGGTCTTCATCACGCTGCACCGCGCGATCGGGCAGTACCGCGGCGAGGGCCGCTTCTACACGTGGCTCTACCGCATCGCCACGAACACGTGCAAGAACCGCATCAAGTACCTGCGCGGCCGCAACTTCCATCGCAGCGTGCCCGTCGACGAGACTCCCGAGGCGCACGACCCCGGCGATGGCGGTCCCGTGGTCCCGCTGCAAGCCCGCATCGCCGGCCCCGAGGCCATGACCGAGGGCGCCCGGCTCCAGGCCGCGATCCAGCGCGAGCTGGCCGAGCTCGACCCCGAGCATCGCCTGCTCATCATTCTCCGCGACATCCAAGGCCTCTCCTATCAAGAGATCCTCAACATCACGGGCCTGCAGGAGGGCACGCTCAAGTCGCGCCTGCACCGCGCCCGCGTGGCGCTCAAGGAGCGCCTGGCCCCGCACCTCGCGTGACCCGACGACGCCAGCGCCGGGGATGCCAAACGCGACCGCACGACCTACCCTAAGAGAGCCGGAGCAACCACCATGCCCGCCACCAAGGACGCCAGCGCCGAGCGAATCACGGCCTATCTCGATGCCGAGCTGCCCGACGACGAAGTCGCCGCCCTCGAGGCCGAGCTCGCCGAGGACCCCGAGGCGCTCGCCGAGGTCGAGCAGCTGCGCCGCGTCATGTCGCTCGTGCAGAGCCTGCCCGAGATCCAGGCCCCGCCCGACTTCGCCGAGAAGGTGGCCCGCCGGGTGCGTCGCCGCGTAGCGCTCGGCGCCGACTCCACGTGGAGCCTGGTCTCGCTGTCGTTCCAGGTGCTGAGCATCATCGTCATCCTCACCGTGGCCGGGCTCTACATGATGGCGCAGCTCGAGCAGCAACCCACCGGCATCGAGCGCGAGCAGATCCCGGGCACGGCCCCCGACGACCAGGTTCCCGCACCCGTCGAGCCCTGACCGTGCGCGCCCGAGCGCGCGACGCATCGGGTTTTGCCTTCGTCACAGCTCGGCGACGATAGGGGTCCCCGGCCCCCGCTCTCCGTCATGGCGCAGGGCACGCCCATGCGACAACCTGGTTTGCACAAAAGTGCCTCGGGACCTGCTAGCCTCGTGACCCGCTGCACCTTCGTTACGCTCGGGAAAGAGAAGAGTCGATGCTTCCGCGCAAGCTTGCATTGGTCTGGATGAGCTCGCTGGCAGCAACGGCGTGCAACCCGGGCGCCGGCAACGACGGCACGTCGATGGGCAGTGGTGCCACCACCACGACCACGTCGCCCCCCGCCGACACGTCCGAGGGCGGGCAGACCACCGAGGCCACCAGCCGAGGCACGTCCAGCGGCGACGATGGCACCACGGTCACCCCCGACGGCACCACGGCCAGCCACGACGGCACCACCATGCCGCCGATCAAGCTCGACCTCGGGATGATCCCCGACTCGCCGATGTTCTGCACCGAGGGCGACGGTGACGTGCAGTTCTCGTACATCTGGATCGCCAACAGCACCCAGAGCGCGATCTCCAAGATCAACACCGAGACCCTCGTCGAAGAGGGTCGCTACTACACTCGCCCCGATCTCAACGGCAACCCCTCGCGCACCTCGGTCAGCCTCACCGGCAACGTCGCGACGGCCAACCGCTCGGGCGGCCTGACCAAGTTCTACGCCAACCACGACGACTGCCCCACCGGAGGTGATGGCGTCGTCGACACCTCGAGCGGCCCCGCCGACATCCTGGCGTGGGGCGACGAGGACTGCATGGCCTGGCACACGCCCATGGCCTACATCTCGCAGCGCCCCGTCGCCTGGACGCAGGGTGTGTTCGACAAGTCGCAGTGCGCCATCCTCGACGAGAAGGTGTGGACCGCCGGCTCGCCCGACGGCAACGCCGTCGAGGTCGTGTTCGTCGACGGTGAGACCGGCGTCATCGAGGAGACGATCCCGATCCCCGGCGTGCAGGCCAGCTACTTCGGGATCTACGGCGCCGCGGTCGACTCCGAGGGCAACTTCTGGGGCAGCCAGCTCGGCCAGGGCCACGTGGTCAACGTCGACATCGACACGTTCGACTACGAGATCTGGCCGATGGTCGCTGGCGGCTACGGCATGACGGTCGACCAAGAGGGCTACGTGTGGACGTGCTCGAGCGCGGCGGCGCGCTTCGATCCCTCGACCGAGACCTGGCAGCAGGCCAACGTGGGCGGCAGCGGCGGCTGCATGAGCGACGGCGGCGACATCCTGTGGATGGCTTCGTCACCGCTCATCGGCATCAACCGCCAGACGCTCGCGGTCGAGTACAGCATCCCGATCCCCGAGTACGTCCACGGCGTGAGCATCGACTACCAGGGCTACGTGTGGGGCGTGTCCATGAACACCAACGCCTACCGCGTCGATCCCGAGTCGGGCACCTGGGACACCGTGGGCGGGCTCATCGGGCCCTACACCTACAGCGACATGACCGGCTTCGCGCTCAACAACGTGGGCGGCGGCGGAGCACCGAGCGGCTGATGACCAGCCGCTCGAGAACGACCCCGACTCGACGAGACCAGCACCAGAAGAGAAGGAGACAGGCAATGGCGTCACGCAAGCTTGCATTGGTCTGGATGAGCTCGTTGGCAGCAACAGCGTGCTTCAACCCGGGAAGCGGTAACGACGGCACGTCGATGGGCAGTGGTGCCACCACCACGACCACGTCGCCCCCCGCCGACACGTCCGAGGGCGGGCAGACCACCGAGGCCACCAGCCGAGGTACGTCCGGCGACGGCACCACGGCCTCCCCCGACGGCACCACGGCCTCCCCCGACGGCACCACCATGCCGCCGATCAAGCTCGACCTCGGGATGATCCCCGACTCGCCGATGTTCTGCACCGAGGGCGACGGCGACGTGCAGTTCTCGTACATCTGGATCGCCAACAGCACCCAGAGCGCGATCTCCAAGATCAACACCGAGACCCTCGTCGAAGAGGGTCGCTACTACACCCGCCCCGATCTCAACGGCAACCCCTCGCGCACCTCGGTCAGCCTCACCGGCAACGTCGCGACGGCCAACCGCTCGGGTGGCCTCACCAAGTTCTACGCCAACCACGACGACTGCCCCACCGGAGGTGATGGCGTCGTCGACACCTCGAGCGGCCCCGGCGACATCCTGGCGTGGGGCGACGAGGATTGCATGGCCTGGCACACGCCCATGGCCTACATCTCCCAGCGCCCCGTCGCCTGGACCCAGGGCGTGTTCGACAAGTCGGCCTGCGCCATCATCGACGAGAAGGTGTGGACCGCCGGCTCGCCCGATGGCAATTCGGTCGAGGTGGTGTTCGTCGACGGTGAGACCGGCGTCATCGAAGAGACGATCCCGATCCCCGGCGTCCAGGCCAGCTACTACGGGATCTACGGCGCCGCGGTCGACTCCGAGGGCAACTTCTGGGGCAGCCAGCTCGGCCAGGGCCACGTGGTCCACGTCGACATCGACTCGTTCGACTACGAGATCTGGCCGATGGTCGCGAGCGGCTACGGCATGACGGTGGATCAAGAAGGCTACGTGTGGACGTGCTCGTACACGGCGGCGCGCTTCGATCCCTCGACCGAGACCTGGCAGCAGGCCAACGTGGGCGGCGGCGGTGGCTGCATGTCCGACGGCGGCGACCTGTTGTGGATGGCCAACAGCCCGCTCATCGGCATCAACCGCCAGACGCTCGCGGTCGAGTACAGCATCCCGATCCCCGAGTACGTCCACGGCGTGAGCATCGACTACCAGGGCTACGTGTGGGGCGTGTCCATGGCCTCCAACGCCTATCGCGTCGATCCCGAGGCCGGCACCTGGGACACCGTGGGCGGGCTCATCGGGCCCTACACCTACAGCGACATGACCGGCTTCGCGCTCAACAACGTGGGCGGCGGCGGGGCACCGAGCGGCTGATCCTCGCTCCCCCCCGGATCCCTGCTCCCCCGAATCCCGCTCGGCCCCGCTCGAATCGAGCGGTCCCGAGCGGCATGCGACGCGTCGTCGCAGGGTCAGGGGTTTTCGAGGTTCGCAGCACCCGGGGAAACCCCCGATCGGCGCGTGAGCAAAGTCGATCCCCCCAAGGTGAATCCCCCGCTATCATGGGGCCATACACCGTGTGGCCGGGGCACTGGCGAGGGGTTTGATCATGACGAATCGACGATGGGGCTTGGTAGGTTGGATGGGTGCGCTCTCGCTTGCCTGCGGTGACCCGAGCGGTGACGACGGCAGTGGGGCCGGCAGCAATGCCACCACGATGACGCCGCCCGCGTCGACGGGCGACGAGCCACTCACGACCGGGGTCACCAGCGCTGCCACCAGCGAGGGCATGACCAGCAGCCACGACAGCGCCACCACCGGCGTCGACGGCAACACGACCCCGCCCGCCGACGACGACGGCACCACCGAATCGCCGGTCTACTTCGACCTCGGCATGATCCCCGACTCGCCAATGTTCTGCACCGAGGGCGACGGCGACGTCCAGTACTCGTACATCTGGATCGCCAACAGCACCCAGGGGACGATCTCCAAGATCAACACCGAGACGCTCGTCGAGGAGGGCCGCTACCAGACCCGGCCCGACACCAGCGGCAGCCCCTCGCGCACCTCGGTGAGCCTCTCCGGCAACGTGGCGGTGGCCAACCGCTCGGGCGGCCTCACCAAGTTCTACGCCAACCACGACGACTGCCCCGACGCCAACGGCAACGGCGTGGTCGATACCTCCGACGACAGCACGTGGGAGCCGTGGGGCGACGAGGAGTGCATGGCCTGGCACACGCCCATGGCCTACATCTCCCAGCGCCCCGTCGCCTGGACGCAGGGCGTGTTCGACAAGTCGGCCTGTACCATCACCGACGAGAAGGTGTGGACCGCCGGCTCGCCCGATGGCAACTCGATCGAGGTGCTGCTGGTCGACGGCGACACCGGCATCATCGAGGAGACGATCCCCGTGCCCGGCGTGGCCGCGGGCTTCTACGGGATCTACGGCGCTGCGGTCGACTCGGAGGGCAACTTCTGGGGCAGCCAGCTCGGCGGCGGCACGCTCGTGCACGTGAACCTCGAGAGCTTCGACCTGGAGACGTGGCCCACGGTCGCCGGCGGCTACGGCATGACGGTCGACCAGGACGGCTACGTGTGGACGTGCTCGTCGCAGGCCGGCCGCTTCGACCCCTCGACCGAGACCTGGCAGCAGGCCAACGTGGGCGGCAGCGGCGGCTGCATGCCCGACGGCGGCGACATCCTGTGGATGGCCTCGTCGCCGATGGTCGGCATCAACCGCAACACGCTGGCGGTCGAGTACAGCATCCCGCTGCCCGAGTACGTGCACGGCGTGAGCGTCGACTACCAGGGCTACGTGTGGGGCGTGAGCATGAGCAGCAACGCCTACCGCGTGGACCCCGAGACCGGCACCTGGGACACCGTGACGGGCCTCGTCAACCCGTATACCTACAGCGACATGACCGGCTTCGCGCTCAACAACGTGGGCGGCGGCGGCCAGCCCAGCGGTTGACGGAGACCGCGTGATATCCTCGGCCCATGCGTTGGCTCGCGTGGGCGGGGGGTCTGGGCCTGGGGGTCCTGGTCGGCATTGCGTGCGGAGGCGAGGCCGGCGAGACGTGTCCGGTGGGGAGCCTCAATTGCGACTGCACATCGGGCGGGGCGTGTGACTCGGGCCTGTCGTGCGTGGCCGACAAGTGCGTCCTCATCGAGTGCGCGGTGGGCAGCAAGGACTGCGAGTGCACCAACGGTGGCGCGTGCGACCCCGGCCTCGAGTGCCAGAACAACGTGTGCGTGGATGCGGACGGCACCGACGGTGGGCCTGGGCCCACCTCGATGACCGACGACGACGACGACGATGGGCCCAGCACCACCGCCTCCGACGGTGACAGCACCGACGACGGCATCAAGCTCGACGTGGGCGCCAGTGACCTGCCGGTGGGGCCGTGCAAGATGACCGGCTGTACGAAGGTCGACATGCTGTTCGCGCTCGACTCGTCGGGCTCGATGATGGCCGAGATCGCCGCGCTCTCGGCCTCGCAGGCGTTCACCGCCATCGTGCAGGATCTCGAGGCGCTCAACTGCGGCGTCGAGTATCGCATCGGGCTGACCAACGACAACGACGCCGGCTTCATCGGCGCCAATGGTCACGACTGGTTCGATAGCAACGAGATGACCGCGGACGAGATCGCCAGCGCGTTCACCATGGCGGCCGGCACCGTGCTCCCCACGGGTAACACCGCCATCGGCTGCGAGCACGTGCTCAGCTCCTCACTGGCCGCGCTCGCGCTCGACACCACCGGCTTCCTGCGCCCCGACGCGCTGCTCGTGCTGGTGCTCATCACCGACGTCGACGACTACGGCGCCTACGACCAGATGGGCTTCGGCGGGTTCTGCGACGGCTTCTTGTGCACCGAGATGCCGCAGCCGGTGCCCGACATCTACGACTCGCTGGTCACGCTCAAGGGCGGCGTGCCCGAGGCGCTCGCCACCATCGTGGTCGCGGGCGACCCCGCTGTGACCGCCGGGCTGAACACGTGTGGCCAGCCGGCGAGCTGCTGCGGCGTGGGCCTGGGCGAGTGCGCAGAGGCCCACCATGCCGATCGGCTCTACGACTTCGCGGCCATGCAGACGGGCACCAACGGCTTCACCGGCGACATCTGTGACGGCGCGGCCCAGATCCCCGTGCTCATCCAGGACGCGCTGACGAACAACATCGACCTGGCGTGCCAGACGTTCGAGCCGGAGGGATGACCGCAGTGACGATGATCGAGGCTCCTCGTGGTGGTTACGTGCTCATCCACGTTCCCGGCGATTGGGGCCGCGGGGTGCGGCTCTACGTCGGTCGGTTCCCGGTGACGAACGAGGAGTATCTGCGCTACGTCGAGGCCGAGCACGTCAAGCCGCCGCGGTACTGGCAGATCCCCGGCTTCGACGACCCTCGTCAGCCGGTGGTCGGCGTCACCCAGAGCGCGGCGCTGGGCTATTGTCAGTGGGCCGGGTTGACGCTGCCGACCGAGGCGCAGTGGGAGCATGCGTGCGGCATGCAGCCGCCGAGCGAGCTCGACATGATGGCGTGGCACGCGGGCAACTCCGAGGAGCGCCTGCGCCCCGTGGGGGGCAAGGCGCCCAACTCCTTCGGGCTCCACGACATGCTCGGCAACGTCTGGGAGTGGTGCCTCGACGATCTGACGGAGAACACGAGCGACTTCTCGCTCGTCATCGACGTCGGACGGCGCGACGGTGGGCGCGCGACTCCCGTGCACAAGGCCGCGGGGACCGACGCTCGCGTGGGCGCGATTCGTGGTGGAAGCTGGCGCTCGGCCGCGAACCGCACCTCGCGAAGGAGCCGGGTGAGCCAGGACGCGCGGATGACCGCCGACGACGTCGGGTTCCGACCTGCGCTCGTCCTGGAGTGATGATGTTGCGTGGCCCGGGCGGCGGCTCGCGGCATCGACTCGACCGTTCGCCCTCGACACCCGACCGCCGACCCCGACCCCGGCCGCCGAGGGCGCCGCGCGGCGCTAGCCTGGCCACGTGCCGCCCGACTCCCTCGTTCCCACGTCGTCGTTGCGCTCGCTGCTCACGCTCGTGGTCGTCGCCGCGTTCCTGGTGATGGGCATGGTGGCGATCTCCTGGGTCGTCCGCCTGGACACCGCGCAGTGGCTGGCGGCCTCGCTGGCCACCGCGATGATGGGTGGGCTCACCGCGCGGCTGTCCACGAACAGCGCGGTACCGCCGGTGACGAGCGTGGGGCGGACGGTGGGCTGGGCGCTGCTCTGCGGGCTCCTCAACGTGCCGGTGTCGTTCATCGCCGCGAACGTGGTGGCCGAGATCAACGTGCACGTGATCCCGATGGTCGCGTTCGCGACGGTGATCGGCGCGCCGTTCGGGCTGGTGCTGGGCTTGTTGTTCGGCCTGGCGCTGAGCATGCCCGTGGCTGCGCTCATGCGCGCGTGGCAGCAGCCCTCGCCCGACGGCAACGACCGCGCGGTGATGGTCTGCGGGCTGTGGCTGGCGATGGCGGCCGGGTTCGCCGCGATGCTGGTCTCGCCGCGGGTCGAGCCCGAGTTTCCGCTGTGGTCGGGCAACGTCCATCCGCAGCGCGACTGGGCGCCGTACGCCATCGCGTGGATCCTGGGCGGGCTCGGCATGACGCTGGCGGCCGCAGCGTGGCTGCACCGCGTCGGACGGCGACGCTTCGTGGCGCGCGTGATCGTGGGTCGCGTGCCGGGCTGGCGCGTGGCCGCGGCTCCGCCCGAGCGCGACATGCTCCAGCGGCTGCCGTGCCTTGGCGAGACGTTGGCCGATTGCGACCACCTGCTCCTCCGCTGCGAATGCCCCGGCGAGGGTGCCTACCGCCGCGCCGCGACCGAGTGGCCCGTGGCCCTGGTACCGCGCGCATGGATGGCATGAATGGGAGGTCGAGCGTGATGTAGGCCTCGGCCGCGTGCTATCCCTGTGGCATGGATGGCCTTCGGATTCGTTCGGCGCTCGTCTGCGGCCTCGTGACCCTCGCTTGTGGGCCCGAGCCCGGCTCGACCGAGACCGCGACGGAGACCGGCTCGACCTCGACCTCGTCCGTTGGCGATGGCTCTGGCGCTACCACGGCGCCCGAAGCCACCAGCACCAGCACCAGCACCAGCGCCGACAGTGCCGACACGAGCGGCTCGAGCGGCCCCGGCTCACCCGAGTGCAGCGACTACATGGGCCGCGCCACTCCGGAAGAGACGGCCATGACCCCGCTCGAGAGCCCGGAAGCAGAGCTCTTGGCCATCGAGGCCTCCGGGGGGATCGTGGCCCCGCCTGCGCTCCACGACCGCATCGTGGCCGAGCTCGCCGCCATTCGTGCCGACGAGCCCAGTCTCGTCGACATCGAGGCGTCGCCGAGCTGGCCGCCGAGCTCGATCGTGGTCTCGCTCGACGAGGAGGGCGCCGCCGCCTACGACGCGGGCACCTACCACGGCTGGGACTGCCCCAACGCGCTCTACGACGTCACCGAGACCGACGACTCGGGGCTGTTCGGAAGCATCATCGTGCAGTTCGACGGCCTCTACGACGTACGCCAGGTCATCGAGGACTACATCGTGCTGGAGCACGTCGTCGACGCCGAGCCCGACGTGATCGGCGGCGACTCTTCCGACGTGTGCCTCTCGATCGACGGCGACGTGCACACCTACATCTTCGACGACGCCCGTGGCGATTGTCCGGCCGGCTGCACGGAGCACCTCTTCTCCGGGTTCACCGTCGACCTCGACGGCACGATCACCGCGCTGGGCAGCTTCGATCCGGCGGATCCGGTGCCGGCCCCGGCTTGGTACGAAGACGCCGACAGCTGCACGATGTGGCTGTAGTCACTCGCGCGTCAGCTCCACGCCGTCCATCGTCATCTTCCAGGCCCCGTCAACCTCGTGCGGCGGCTCGCTGACCTTGAAGGTGGTCTTGACCACCATCACACCCACCACGAAGTCGTTGCCGATCCATCCCTGGAGCGGTCCTTCCACCTGCACGCGCCCCTTGCCCTCGGCCCGCTCGTAGGTCACGTGGCCCTCGGGGCGGATCACCAGGTCGACGCCCCCGCCCCGCCAGTGCCCGGCGAACTCCGCCTTGTCGGCGGGCAGCGGCTGGCCCTTGCAGGCCGACGCCAGGAGCACGAGCGAGAGCAGCGTGGCGGAGACGAAGCGCCTCATCGCGGAAGAGCGTAGCACGGTAAACCGCCCGGGAACGGCCTCCAAAGCCGCTCTACGCGCCGAGCGCCCGGCTCCACATCTCGCCGAGATCGAGCTGCTGCACCCACTGCTCCACGTACGTGCGATCGAGCAGCGCGGCTCTCATCCGTACCAGCGTCCGTACGTCTTCGAGCTGCCGCTCCGAGCCACCGAGCTTCGCCCACTCGAGCTTGGCCACGATGACGTCCTCGACGCTGGCCACGTACGTCGGCACGCCCATCACCTCGAGCCGGGTCCGACGAGCGAACTCGGTCTCGGAGAAGGCCCGATGCTTGCGCAGGATGAGGTCCGCCTTCCAGCCGGTGGCCATGTCGAGCACGTTGAATTGTGTCTCGTAGCGGAGCGCCTCCATCGCGGCTTCCTCGGAGACGTAGAACCGATCCTCGGGCAGCGAACGCACCAGGGTCCGCAGCGCCGATGCGCCCGCCTCCAGCACGACGTCGAAATCCTGGGTCGCTCGCGTTCGACCGTAGACGGAGGCGGCCACGGAGCCCACGACCATGTACGGGATGCCTTGCGCCTCGAGACGCGCCACGATCTCGCGCAAGGTGTCGGCGAGCTCGTCGGTCATGGCTCGAGCAGCGGCCAGCTCGGCCGCGCCTCACAGTAGAGATCGTCACCCCAGAGCAGCCGCGCCAACGCCATTTCGACCTGCTCGGCGCCGTAGTCCGGATGACGCATCCGGATGCCCGCACGCATGAACTGGCGCTCGACCTTGCAGAGCTTCGCGCCCTGCTCGAAGCGCTGAGATGGGGTCATCCGCCGCAAGCGCTCGTACATGAGCTCTTCGACCTCGGGCGACGTGTCCGAGTGACGCATGGCGACCACGAGTCTACCGCGCCCGCCTTCGAAACGACGAGAGGGCCCCAAAGGACCCTCTCGCTCGCGTACTACGCGGGCGTTGCCCGCGCTTCGTGCTCGACTAGCCCTTGATGAAGGGAGCGATCACCACCGCAACGATCGTCATCAGCTTGATGAGGATGTTGAGGCTGGGGCCGGCGGTGTCCTTGAAGGGGTCGCCCACGGTGTCGCCGATGACGGCGGCCTTGTGGCGCTCGGAGCCCTTGCCGGTGTTCACCTTGAGGTCGAAGTCCTTCTTCTGCTCCTCGACCTGCTTCTTGGCGTTGTCCCACGCACCGCCGGCGTTGGACATGAAGATCGCCAGCATCACGCCGCTCACCAGGGTGCCGGCGAGCAGGCCGCCGAGCGCCTCGGGCGACCAGTAGCCCATGACCACGGGGGTCACGAGCGCGAGCAAACCGGGGGCGACCATCCGCTTGAGGGCGGCCTGGGTGGAGATGGCCACGCACTTGGCGACCTCGGTCTTCTTGGTGGCCTCGAAGATCTGCTCCTCTTCCTCGGGGGTCAGCTCGCGCTCCTCGTCCTCGGCCTTCTTGACGAGCTCGAGCGCGGGCCGCAGGAGCGGCACCTCGCGGAACTGGCGGCGGACCTCCTGGATCATGTCCATCGCGGCCTCGCCCACGGCCTTCATGGCCATCGACGAGAACAGGAACGGCATCATGCCGCCGATGAGGAGGCCAATGGTGACCCGGGGGTCGGTGAGCTGCATCGGCTTGTCGGCGAGCGCGATCTCCTGGTAGCCGGCGAACAGCGCCAGCGCAGCGAGAGCGGCCGAGCCGATCGCGAAGCCCTTGCCGATGGCGGCGGTGGTGTTGCCCACCGCGTCGAGGCTGTCGGTGCGCTCGCGAACCTCGTGGGGGAGGTTGGCCATCTGCGCGATGCCGCCCGCGTTGTCGGAGATCGGGCCGTAGGCGTCGACCGCGAGCTGGATGCCCGTGGTGGACAGCATGCCGAGGCCCGCGAGGGCGATGCCGTAGATGCCCGCGTACTCGAAGGCGAAGTAGATCGAGCCCGCAATGCAGAGCACCGGGAGCGCCGTGGAGCGCATGCCCACGCCGAGGCCGGCGATGATGTTGGTGGCGGGACCGGTGGCCGACTGGTCGACCACGCTGTTCACCGGACCCTTGTGCTTGGAGCAGTAGTAGTCGGTGATGAAGCCCACCGCCACGCCGGCGGCGAGGCCCGCCGCCATGGCGATGAAGAGGTCGAGCGTCTGCGCGGGCTTGCCGGCGATGATCGTGATCGGGTGCCCGGCCGTCTTGGCCATGTTCACGAAGAAGTCGATCACGAACCAGGACAGCGCCAGCATCACCACGGCCGCGCCGGTGGAGCCGCCGTTGAGCGCCGTCTGCGGGTTGCCGCCCTCTTTGGTGCGCACCGCGTAGGTTGCGAGCACGGAGACGACCACGCCGATCGCAGCGAGCACCGGGGCGAGCATCACCGCCTCGAGCCGGCCCGAGAGCAGCGTGGCGCCAATGACCATCGCCCCCACGATCGAGGCGATGTAGGACTCGAACAGGTCCGCGCCCATGCCCGCGACGTCGCCGACGTTGTCGCCGACGTTGTCGGCGATGGTGGCGGGGTTGAGCGGGTGGTCCTCGGGGATGCCCGACTCGACCTTGCCCACGAGGTCACCGCCGACGTCGGCGGCCTTGGTGTAGATGCCGCCGCCAACGCGGGCGAACAGGGCGATGGACGAGGCGCCCATCGAGTAGCCCGTGAGCAGCTGCACCACCTTGAAGAGCACGGTCTTGCTGGGTTCGACGCCCTCGACCGAGGCCGCGATCATGCCGAACTGCTGTGAGAACACGACCATGAGCACGCCGAGGCCCAGGAGGCCGAGGCCCACCACGCACATGCCCATCACGGCGCCGCCGCGGAACGCCACGATCAGCGCAGGGGCCAGGCCCTTGCGCGCGGCGGCGGTGGTGCGGACGTTGGCCTGCGTGGCCACGCGCATGCCGAAGTAGCCCGAGGCCGCCGAGCAGCTCGCGCCCACGATGAACGCCACGCCCGTGAGCCACATGCCCTCGCCGGCCGAGCGGTTGAGCACCATCAGCAGCGCCGCGACCGAGACGATGAAGATCGCCAGCACCCGGTACTCGGCGCTGATGAACGCCATCGCACCCTTGAAGATCTGGTCGGCGATCGCCTGCATGCGCCGGTCGCCGGGGTCCTGCTTGCCGATCCAGCCAGCGGTCAACCACGCGTAGATGAGGCCGATGACCCCCGCCGCGGGTATGAGGTAGAGCAGCGTCTGCGTATCCACGAATCGTCCCTTTCCGAGAGCTCTTCTTGTTGTTGGGCCGCGCTCCTAACCCAAAACCACCCGTACATCAAGGGTGGGGCACGGCCCGAGGGCTTCGTCCACGGCCTCCGAAGGGCCTCCGGAGCGCCTCTCAGGCCTTCGTGTTGATCTCGTTCATCGCCACGGCCACCCCCCGGGTGAGGACGGCGGTGATGGCGTGGCAGGCGCGGTCGAGGAGGTCGGGCAGCGCGGCCGCATCGTCCGTGCCGAAGTCCTGGAGGACCCAGCCAGACACGTCTCCGCCCCGCACGGGACGGCCGATGCCCATCCGCACGCGGATGAACTCGCCGTGGCCGAGCTGGCCTGCGATGTCGCGTAGGCCGTTGTGGCCGCCGTGGCCCCCGCCCTTCTTGACCGCCAGGCGGGCGAAGTCGAAGTCGAGCTCGTCGTGCACCACCACGAGCTGCTCGGGCGGCACCCGGTGGAATTGCATCGCGGCGACCACGCTACGGCCGCTGCGGTTCATATAGGTCTGCGGCTCGATCACCACGATCCGAATGCTACCGAGGCTGACCGCGGCGGCACGGGCGTGGAACTTCTCACGCCATGGCGAGCCCACCCCCGCAGGGAGCTGACGGTCGAGCCAGCGCTCGACCGCCATGAACCCCACGTTGTGCCGGTTGTGCGCATACTCGCGCCCCGGGTTTCCGAGGCCCACGAGCAGCCAGGGAGCGGCCGCGTCCGGCATGGCGATGGCCGGTTACTTCTTGGGAGGTGCCTTGGCGGGCGCGGCCGCGGGCTTCTTGCCGGCGGGTGCTGCCGCTGCCGCTGCTGCTGGCTCCTCCGTCTTGGCCTTGGGCATCTCGATGAACGCCAGCGGGGCCTCGGGATTCTCGAGGAAGGTGGTGCCGGGCAGCGACATGTCCTTGATGCGCAGGTACTGGCCAGCGTCGAGCGGGGTGAGGTCGACGGTGAGCCCCACGGGCAGCTCGAACGGCTTGGCCGAGACCGTGACGACGCGGCGGAAGGTCTTGAGGCGGCCGCCGATCATCACGCCCGCGGCACGGCCCGTGTAGCTGACCGGGATCTTGCGCTGGACCGGCTTTTCGGGGTCGACGCGCATGAAGTCCACGTGCACCACGTGGTCACGAATGGAGTCCTTCTGGTAGTCGACCACCATGCAGGTGACCGTCTGCGCGGGGGCTCCGTCCTGCTCGAGCTCGAGCTGGTACACGGTGTTGTAGTTGCGGGCCGGGTCGGTGACCTTGCCGAACAGCAGCGGGTCGATGGCCAGCGACAGGTTCGGCTCGCCCTGGCCGTAGAGCACCGCCGGGGTGAGGCCCTTGCGACGAAGCTGTCGTGCCACGCCCTTGCCGTGGCCCGCCCGCAGCTTGGCGGGCAATCGTCCGTACTCGCTCATGATCGTCTCGTCTCTTCTTCGACTTTGGGCCTTCGGATAGGAGCCGCCCACCATGGGGGCTCGCCGCCGGTTGGGCCCGGGACTCGGGGCCTATGAGTGAAACAGGCTCGAGATGGAATCTCCGTGGTGGATTCGCTTGATCGCCTCGCCGAGGAGGCGCCCCACGCCCAGCACCTCGAGCCGGTCGCAGCGCTCCACGCGGGTCTCCTGGGGGATGGTGTCGGTGACCCAGACCTTGTCGAGCACCGACTTGTTGATGCGGTCCATCGCAGGGCCCGAGAACACGCCGTGGGTGGCCAGCGCGTACACGGCGGTGGCCCCGTGCTCCTTGACCGCGATCGCGGCGTTGCAGAGCGTGCCGGCGGTGTCGATCATGTCGTCGACGAGGATCGCCCGCTTGCCCTGCACGTCGCCGATGAGGTGGTGCACCTGGCTGACGTTGGGCCGATCGCGGCGCTTGTCGATGATGGCGAGGCCGCACTCGAGGTGCTTGGAGTAGGCGCGCGCCCGCTCCACGCCGCCCGCGTCGGGCGAGACCACCACGGTGTCCTCGCCGCCGAAGCCCTGGCGCTCGAGCTTCTCGCGCAGCACCGGCGTCGCCAGTAGATGGTCGAACGGGATGTTGAAGAAGCCCTGGATCTGCCCTGCGTGCAGCTCCACCGACAGCACCCGCGTGGCGCCGGCCGCCGTGAGGAGGTCGGCCACGAGCTTGGCCGAGATCGGGGTGCGGGGCTTGACCTTGCGGTCCTGCCGCGCATAGCCGAAGTACGGCATGATCGCCACGATGCTGCCCGCGCTCGCGCGCTTGAGCGCGTCGATCATGATGAGCAGCTCCATCAGGTTGCGATTGGGCGGCGAGCAGGTCGACTGCACGATGAAGCAGTTGACCCCGCGCACGTTCTCGCCGATCTCCACGAAGATCTCGCCGTCGGAGAACCGCTCCACGCGTGCCGACCCCACGGGGACGCCGAGGTAGTGCGCCACGTCCCGGGTGAGGTTGGGGCAGGAGTTGCCGCCGAAGATGGTCAGCGTCTTGTGCACGGGAGCGGTGGGTCGCGCCGGGCGACGGGGGTGAGAGGGCTCGGGGCGGGGTCGAAGGTGGTTGGGGCGGTAGGATTCGAACCTACGAATGTCGGAACCAAAAACCGATGGCTTACCACTTGCCGACGCCCCAGCGAGGACGGGCTGACGCGCGCAGCCGCACCGATCGCGGCGGCGTTATAGGAATGGCCCCCCGCCGCTGTCAACGTGACCATCGCGAGGGTTGCGCCGTACCGAAGACCGTGCCTTTCGGGGCCGATTCCGACGCCTTCGGCACCCGAGGCGCGCGAATCGAGGGGCTTTGCTACGGCCCTTGGCGTGGGCACCCCTGCGAGGGATCGCGCGCCCGCCCGAGCGCGGCCTCCGCTGCAGGGCGGCCCCGGGCCAGATCCTCGCCTGCTTGCGCCGAGGGTCTGCTTTCGCGGCCACGCCAGATCGTCGCCGTACGGTGCCGAGGGCCTTACTTTCGTCCATTGCTTGGACTCCCGCCCGGTCGGGCGGACAATCTGCTCGGCGTCTTCCTCTCGAACCAGGCCGGCGCTATGGGATGATGTCCGAACCAACCCCGCCGGGCTCCTTGGGCTCCGTGATCGGCGCACCCAACAAGATCTGCCCCTCGTGTGAGGCCCGGTGCCGCGCCGACGCCACCTATTGTGCGACCTGCGGCACTGATGTTCGCAACGTGCCGGTGGTCGAGGGTGACCCGTACATGGGTCTCGTCATCGCGGGCAAGTACAAGGTGGAGCAGCTCATCGGCGAGGGCGCGATGGGTCGCGTCTACGTGGCCAAGCAGCTCACGCTCGACAAGGCGTTTGCCGTCAAGATCTTGGCACCGCACCTGATGAACGACGAGGCGAGCCACGCTCGCTTCGCCGCCGAGGCCCACAACTGCGCGAGCCTCAACCACCCCAACGTCGTCTCCGTCGTCGACTACGGCCGCACCACCGAGGGCGTGACGTACATCGTGATGGAGTTCATCAAGGGGATCACGCTCGAGCGGATCATCGCCGAGCAGTATCCCCTGGCGCGCGAGCGCATCGTGGACCTCACGCTGCAGATCCTCGCGGCGCTCGCCGAGGCGCACGGGCTCGGGATCCTGCACCGCGATCTCAAGCCCGAGAACATCCTCGTGCAGCAGCTGCGCACGCACGGCGAGCTGGCCAAGGTGCTCGACTTCGGCATCGCCAAGCTGATGGACAACCCCGTGGGCCCGGGGCTCACGTCGGCCGGCATGGTGTGCGGCACGCCCGAGTACATGTCGCCCGAGCAGGCGCGCGGCCACAAGCTCGACGCGCGCTCCGACCTCTACGCGGTGGGCGTGATCCTCTACCAGATGCTCGCCGGGCGCCCGCCGTTCGAGAGCGAGTCGGCGGTGGAGATCCTGCACAAGCACCTGCACGAGGCCCCAATCCCGCCCAGCCGCCTGCGGGGCGTGCAGCCGGACCCGCTCGAGGCGGTGTGCCTGCGCGCGCTGTCCAAGGAGCCCGCCAACCGCTACGCGTCGGCGATGGAGTTCCGCGAGGAGCTGATCGCGGCCTCGAGCGCGCCGCGGGTGGCTGGAACCATTCGCTGCAACACCTGCGGAGCCAGCCTCAAGCTCGAGCACCGGTTCTGCCCGAGCTGCGGCGCCCCGGCGCCCTCGGCCGAGACCACCGCGACGCCGGTACGGCGCACGAGCCAGAGCCAGCTGATGGCGCTCGACCCTGTCACCGGCGGCGCCACGCCGCTCGTGGCCCGCGACCGCCAGATCCAGGCCGCGCAGGCGCTGCTCGGGCGGCCGCAGGCGGGCCTCAAGCTGCGGCTGGTGATGGGCGCGCGCGGGCAGGGCAAGACGCGGCTGGTCGACGAGGTCGCCGACATGGCCGAGCAGGCGGGCTGGCGGGTCTACTACGTCGGCCAGGATCCGAGCGGCGCCCGCACGCCGCTGTTCCCGATCCAGACGATGGTGGCGCAGGTGCTGGAGCTCGACTCCTCCACTTGTAGTACGCAGGATCTGTTCCGCGCCGCCAACCTCACGGGGCTGGGCTTCGAGGAGCTGCCGGGCCTGGCCGAGCTCTTGCGGCTGCAGGGGCCGGCGCACGAGCTCGAGTACTCGGTGCGGCGACGCGAGTGCTTTGCGTCGGCCGTGCAGGCGCTGTTGTCGGGGGGCCGCGGGCAGCCGCTGTTGCTCGTGTTCGAGGACATCGACGGCTACGACAACGCCTCGCGCGAGGTGCTGCGCCGGCTGTCGCGGCGGCGCACCGAGTTCCCGGTGCTGTGCCTGGTCACCAGCAAGGAGCCGTCGCTCGACTGGCTGGGCGGCGTGAGCGAGAACCTCGACCCGCTCGACGAGGACGCGATCGTGGAGGTGTGGCGCGAGGTGGCGGCCCACACCACCGGGCAGCCCCACCCGCCGGCCGAGGTGCTCGCGGCCGCGCCGATGTCACCGCTGCGGCTCGAGCTGTGCATTCGCCTGGCGATGCGCGGCGTGGCGGCCCCCACGGCCGCCAACGAGGCCGACCTCTACCGCATACGACTCGACAAGCAACCGAGCACGGTGCGGCGCCTGCTCGAGCTCGCGGCCGTGCTCGGCGAGCGGTTCCCCCAGACCGATCTCGTGGACCTGGCCCGCCAGGATCCCAAGCCGTGGGAGCCCGAGGATCTGCAGGCGGCGATGGAGCACGCGAACACCGAGGGCCTGCTCGTGTCGCTCTCGGCCAAGGAGCGTGGGTTCGGGCACCGCGTGCTCTACGACGTGGTCTACGCGATGCTCGATCCGCGGCGCCGCGAGCTCTTGCACGGGCTGGCGGCCGACGTATCGCGGGTGGCTCGCGTGTCGACGGTGACCCGAGCCGTGCACCTGGTGCGTGCCCGCGACCCGCGGGCGCCCGAGGTGCTGCTCGAGGCCGCGCGCTACGCCGAGCGCAGCTTCGACGACCCCACCGCCGCCGACTTCCTCAACGCTGCGTTGCGGCTCGCCGGCACGCTCACCAGCGGCACCGGGCGTGCGCTGCAGGCCGAGGTGGCCCGCCACGCGACGAGGGTGATGCGCAGCCCCGAGGCCTCGACCCGCGCGGTGGAGCTGCTCCGCGCCGAGATCGACCGCGCCAAGGAGCCGAGCGAGGAGGCCGCGATGCGCTGCTCGCTCGGCGTGCAGCTCGGCCGCCTGCGCAAGTTCGACGAGGCGCTCGAGGCCCTGCACAAGGCGCTCGGCCCGGCCATGCAGGCCGACGACCGCGCCACCATGATGCAGATCTGCAAGGAGCTGGCGAAGGTCTACTCCGCCAAGGGCGACCGCAAGCAGGCGATCCGCGAGCTCCGCGAGGGCCTCGACATGTTCACGCTGGGCGAGGGCCCGCGCACCACCGCCGACCTCCGGCTGTGGCGCTATCTCTTGCGGGTGTGCGAGATGCACCGGGCCGAGGACGAGCTGGCCGAGTCGCGCACGTGGTGCGAGCACGCGCTCTATCAGGCCGAGCGTACCGCCGACCAGCTCGGCCTCATGCGCTGCCACGGCCAGATGGCGTGGGTGCTGCGCGACCTCGACCAGCTCGCGCTCGCCGAGCAGCACCTCGCGCGCGCGCTCAACCAAGCGCGGCACTTCGGCGACCGGCTGACCACCACCGAGCTCTTGATGGAGCGCGCCCGGGCCCGCGCCGCGCGGGGGCGCCTGGCGGAAGCGCTGCGCTACGCCGAGGAGGCGCTGCGGCTGGCCCAGGGCATCCAGTGGCAGACCGGCATCGAGCACGCGCAGCGGGCGATCGCCATGCTCACGGAGAAGGATCCGCCGCCACGCGGGGCCGGGCCCACCGAGCACTCCGGCGCGTTCGAGGAGCCCGGGACGCGGCTGCGCGACCACTCGGGGGCATTCGGGCGCTCGCCGGGCTCGTACTCGGGGCGCATACCGTCGACGCGTGCGGGCGAGGAGCGCGGCTCTGCCGATGGTGTCGTCGTGCGCGAGCGCGACCGCGAGCCGTCGGCGCCGTCCGAGGCGGCTGGAGCACGACGGCGCCGAGAGTAGTGCGCGAGCGAGGGTCAGCGTGGCGGAGATCGTCTACGACGGCAACGGGAGCGCGTTCGAGGTGCGCAGCGGCGGGGCCAGCGTCTCGGGCACGTACCGCTCGCTACGCGGGGCCATGGATCACACGCGTAGCGTGAGCAGCATCCTCGACGACCGCGACAACCGCGATGCTCTGGCGCGCGCGCTGGCGGCCCTGGGCGTGTGCTCGCCCGCGGAGGCGCCGACGCTGCCGTACGAGGAGGTGCGCGTGCTGGCGCGGGCGGCCCTGGCCTCGGGCTCGCTGGTGCTCGTGCCGCACACGCGCCCGCGCCGACCCATCGCCACGATGCTCACCGAGGCGCCGCCCAAGCTCTCGGAGCTCGCGCCGAGCGAGCCCGAGGTGAAGGCCAGGCACACGCTCGAGCTGTGCTTGGTCGATGCGAAGGGGCAGCCGGTACCGGGCGAGGACTACCGCGTGGAGCTGCCGGACGGGCGCGTGGTGGAGGGGCGGCTCGATGCGCGCGGTGTGGCGCTGGTGACCGGGATCGAGGGGAGTGGGACGTGCCGGGTTAATTTTCCGCGCTGGGACAAGGATTGTTGGCGGGCGATGTAGCGGTAGAGGGATTGGGCGACTCACCGTGGGAGCACAACGAATTCCTCGACTGTGAGATCGGCGCTACGAACGATGCTACGCAGCGTTCCACGCTTGAGCTCGCGGTGCAGCGGCACGGTGACCGGCCCTCTCCCTTCGCAGTGCAACCGGACGTGGGAGCCCTTCTGACCAACGATCGAGTAGCCGAGGTGCTCGAGTGCCTTCACACACTCCGCACCCGAGATGATCGGCAGCGCTGGCATCTAGACGTCCTCCTTACGCGGCCGCTTACGTTCCTTGGGCCTGCTGTTCGTCATGCATTTTGCCTTCGGTAACAGGAGTTGACCGTATGTCGACGTATTCATCATGCGTAACGTCGAATTCCGGATAGGTCAGTCGTGAAACGAGAGCAACAGTCGGCACCTGCGCCTCGTAGCAGGCCGACCGGCCACGGCAACCGGAATCGTCAACCAAGAGCGCATTGCCGTCCACGCCCTCAGTCAGGTCGCTTCCCATCGCCGCGTGTACTCAGGGGATGGATGCGTCTCGCGGCAGGAGATTTCTGGCTCCCCAACAGCGTCCCTCATACAGCGAGCTGCAGATCGACGATCTCGTAGCTCTCCGGTAGCTTCCAGTCATCCTCGAGCACGCGCGTCTCGAGACAGAGCTCGATCGCCTCACGGATGTTGGCGAGCGCTCCTTCTCGCGTTTCCCCTTGACTGACGCATCCCGGGATCAACGGGCACTCGGCTACGAAGCCACCGTCCTCGTCCGGAGTCAGCACGACCGGGAACTTCATGGGATACAGGCTAGTCCGGAGGGTCATTGACTGCCAATTCGTTAGATTTGCGCATTTTGCGCAATTCGTTTGATGCCGATCGACCAATCAAGTGCTTCTAGGCACCGTCGACCCCATTGCAGCCCATGAAACGTCAGCCGAAGCGGCGCGCGGTCACCCGCCAGCCGCGCTCGCTGGCGAGCAGCACGCAGGCCGAGGCGCCGCCGTGGGTGCGTGCTCGACCGGCGGCGCCCTCACCTCCGCTCCCGTGGCCGCCAGCGCCTCGAGCACTGCGGCGGCTCCCACGTCCCTTGCGTGCACGATCACATCGCAGCCGTCGAGCCACGCGAGCACGCCTGAGTCGAGCCGGCCGTGCGTATCCGAGAGGATCCCGACTCGGCGGGCGCGGGTCACTACGGCAAGATAGCCGCTCGAGCGCTCACTGGCAGCGATCGATCCCCACAGCCCTCGTGCCGCGGTCACGACCCGCGCTACAGCTCGCGAACGAGGTCCAGCATCCGCACCACGTCTTGCTCCTGCCCCTCGCCGCGCAGCGCGTCGAACAGCTCTGCGCCGCACTCCTCGACCCGCTCTGTGAGCGGTCCCTCGCGCTCGCAGCCCACTCCGGCCTCGGCGGCACGTACCAGCACGCCCACCGCCCCGGCGTGGTCGCCATCGGTGATGAACGACCATGCGGCGTCGTAGTACGCGTGCAGGTGTCGGGTGTGCTCTGCCCTCCGCAGCATGGTGTCGATCGCTTCGGTCCTGCGATCGAGGCCGAGCAGCGCCGACTCGCGCTGCCGCAGCAGCTCGGTCTCGGTGTAGTACCAGCCGCTCTGCTCGAGCCCGCGATCGGCGGCGGCGAGCTGGGCCTCGCGATCCTCGCGGGCGCCCGCGATGCGAGCCAGCGCCAGCTCGCGCCGCGCCGCTGGATCGCGCTCGTCGACCGCGAACAGCCGCTCGACCAGCGCCTCGGCGTCGTCGAGCCGGCGCTGGTGGATCCGCAGGAGCAGCAGCGCATCGAGCCGATCGACCTCGGAGGTCGGGTAGAGGCCGGTGGGATCGCGCCACTCGGGCGCGCCACGGCGCTCGAGCAGCGGGGCCACCTGCTCGGCCAGCGGCAGCGTCTCGCCGCGCGTGACGATGTCGGGCAGCGCACGCTCGGCCCACTCGGCCAGCGCACGCTCGAGCCACTGCTCGAGCCACGCGAGGAACGAGGGCGCCTCGGGCACGAAGCCCTCGTGAGCCTCGCGCATGTCCGCCAGCACCTCGCCCCGCCGCGGCCCGCCGAGCACCAGCACGCTGGTGTAGCCGCAGCCCTGATCGGCAAGCAGCAGGTAGCCGCCCCGGCGGCTCGGCTGCTTGGCGACCTCGTCACCGAGATCGCCGATGAACGGCTCGGCCAGCGCCTGCTCGCGGGCCTGCTCGTCGCCCGGCAGCCCCTGCAGCCCATAGTAGGGGCCCGCGCCGCCGCCCGAGACGTACTCGAGGTACCAGCGCAGCTCCTCGGGCAGCTCGATCCGCCACGCGCGCTCGAACGCCTCGATCGTCGCGGGCTCCAGCGGCTCATCGAGCCGCCACTCGTGGCCGTTGGCTCCGAACACCGTGCAATCGCGGTCGACCTCGGTCAGCTCGCGAATGCGCTTGCGGATGCGGTGCAGGCGAAGCTCGTCGTAGTCGCTCATCGTCGCGCGCGGCACCGAGTATACGGCAACCACGGCACGTCGTTCTCGAGTCGCTCGTGGTCAGCGCGCACGAAGCCAGGAACGCACCTCGCCGAGCTCGTCGACCCATCGTGGCCCGGCCGCGATGAACGCTCGTTCGGCCTGCTGCGCGAGCTCGCGCGCTCGCTCGCGATCCTCGGCGAGCACGCTCAGCACGCGTGCGAGCACGAACGCCGCCTGGGCCCGCGGCTCGGCCATGCCGTCCTCGTGCTCGAGCACCTGCCATGCCGCTTCGGCCAGCGGTCGCGCCTCTGCGGCCCGATCGAGCGCGAGCAGCAGCGCGGCCAGCCGCTGACGGGAATTGGCCAGATCGGCGTTGTCGGCCGGCAACAGCCGCTCCCGCAGCGCGACTGCGTGTCGCTGCTCGGCCTCGGCCTCGGCGAGCCGGCCTTGCGCCTCGAGCGGAATCGCGAGGTTGTGGCGCGAATTCGCGGCCTCGAGCGACTCGGCGCCCACCGTGGACTCCACCAGCGCCAGCGCGCGCCGATGCTCGGCTTCGGCCTCCGCGTGGCGATCCTGCGCCTCCAGCAGGTTGGCCAGGTTGTTGCGCGTGCCCACGAGGTTGGGATGCGCGGGACCGAGCGCCGCGGTCTGGAGCTCCAGCACGCGGCGGTACTCGGCCTCGGCGTCGGCGAGCCGGCCCTCGGCCTTGAGCAGCACGGCCAGGTTGCCGCGGCTGGTGAGCGTGGTGGGGTGCTCGGGGCCGAGGCTCCGCTCGAGCAGCGTCACCGCGCGACGGAGCTGCTCGGCGGCCTCGGCCTGGCGCCCTTGACCATGCAGCGAGGTCGCGAGGTTGTTGAGCGCCGTCGCCAGGTCCGGGTGCTCGGCCCCGAGCGTGCGCTCGCGGATCTCGAGCACCCGGCGGTTCATGGCCTCGGACTGGTCGTGGTGCCCCTGGGCATCGAGCACCAGCGCGACGTTGGCGAGCGCTTCGGCGGTGGCCGGGTGGTCGGGTCCGAGCAGCTCTTCGTAGCGCGCCGCCACGCGGCGCAGCTCGGCCACCGCGGGCTCGAGCCGGCCCTGGCGGTACTGCGCCAGCGCCATGTTGGCCAGCGGTCGCAGCGTGTCGAGGTGCTGCGGACCCATCAGCTGCGCGGCCAGCTCGGCGTTGCGTCGCCACTCGGCCTCGGCCTCGGCGAAGCGGCCCTGGCTGAACGCGATCACGCCGAGTTGGTTGTGGAACGTGAGCCCGGCTGCCGGGTCGTCGCCGTGCTCCACGAGCCCCTCGGCCAGCTCGCGATAGCGCAGCGCCTCGGCCGGCCGCGCCCGCTGGTAGCCCACCACGTACATCAGGTGCAGCGCCGCGCGGCGGACCTCGGGCCACTGCCGCCAGCGCGTGCCGAGCTGCAGCGCCCGCCGCAGCGCGGCCTCGGCGGGCTCGTACTCGCCGGCCTCCTGCAAGAGGTTGCCCCGCGCGAGCTCGAGCTCGGTGCGCAGCGGCTCATAGCCCAGCGCCTCGATCTCGGGCGCCGCCGCGTCGAGCAGCGTGCGTGCGTCGTGGTAGCGAGCGGCGCGGGTGTGGGCGGACGCTTCGGCCATACGCCCGCGCAGCTCGTCCACCGCGGGCGCCTGCGCGACCGCCGGGGGCTCCACCGCGGCCCGCAGCGCCTCCGCGTCCGCGCAGCGCTCGAGCGGGTCGAGCCCGCGTACCAGCTCGTGGGCGCGCTCCACCACCGAGGCATCGGCTGCCGCCAGCACCCCCGTGACCGCGCGCAGCCCGAGTCGCGCGCGGTGCAGGCACGCCATCCGCAGATCCATGACCGTGGCCGACTGCTCGCCGCGCACGGTGGTGGCCTCGCAGGCCTCGCGGTGGGCACCCTCCCAGGCCTCGGCATAGCGATCGAGCGTCGTGTCGACATACGAGGCCACGCCCGGGGCGTAGGGCGCCTCGGTGGCCAGGATCGCCTGCTGCACCCGCTCGCGGCGCGGGCCGTCCCAGGCGTCGCCGAGCTGTGCTCGTGCTCCGCGGCAGGGCGGCTCGGGCGGGCTCACGTACGCAAACGAGAGCCATGCGAGGGCTGCCGCCGCGAGGCCCCCGGTGCTCGCCAGCACGAGCCACTCGCGGCGCCGACGAGGCGCGAGCACCTCGTCGAGCCGATCGAGCAGCGCGCCCATGTCGGGCCAGCGCTGGGCGGCCTCGGGCGCGAGCCCGCGGCGCAGCGCGTCGGCCACGGGCCTCGGCACCTCGTTGCCCGTCGGCCACGGCCCGGGGCCGTTCTGCTTGCGCTGGAGCATCCGCAAGACGACGCCGCCATCATGCGGCTCGTCGGCATGGGTGGCCGCGAACGGATCGGCGCCGGCCAGCGCCTCCCACAGCGCCACGCAGAACGCATATTGATCGGCCGCGGCGTCGAGCGGCTCGCCGCGATGCTGCTCGGGCGCCATGTACCTCGGCGTGCCCATCACCGTGCCGAAGCGGGTGATCGTGCCCGAGAGCGAGGCCTCGTCGAGCCCGGGCCAGGAGCTCGACACCGAGGCCATGGCCGCGCGCATGCTGGGCGGCTCGGAGCCCGTGGGCTTGGCGAGCCCGAAATCCGTCACCTTGACGCGTCCGTCGCTCGCCACCAGCACGTTGGCGGGCTTGAAATCGCGGTGCAGCAGCCCCTGCGCGTGCGCGGCCGCCAGCCCGCGACCCGCGGCGACGAAGCACGCCAGCACCTCGGCCCACGCTCGCGGCGTGCGGAGCCAGAGCTGGAGCGTGGTGCCGTCGACGTACTCCATCACCAGCACCACGCCCTCGGGCGCGTCCTCCACGTCGTGCACCGCGACCACGTTGGGGTGCGAGAGCCGGGCCATCGCCTGGGCCTCGCGCACCAGGCGTGTGTGCCCCTCTTCGCTCAGCGCGTCGCCGCGCAAGAGCTTGAGCGCGACCTCGCGCTGCAGCTTGGGATCGTAGGCCCGCAGCACGCGACCCATCGCGCCGCGTCCCACCTCCTCGAGCACCGCGAAGCGCCCCAGCTTCGCGCCCACGGCCACCTCGGGCTGTGAGGCCTCGCTGGTGCCGCTGAGCGCCACGGTGGCCGAGTCGGCGGAGGCGCCGGTGTCCAGCGTGGACGGAGGGTTGGACACGCCGGGAGTATGGCGTGCCCCGCGGCGCCCGGGCCATCGCTTTTCACACGACCAGACGAACCAGGGTGGCATCATGCGTCGCTCGATGCCCTCCCCGCCCGCTGCGCTCGCACGCGTTCGCAAGCTGCTCGCGCTCGCCACCTCGCCCAACCCGCACGAGGCTGCGCTCGCGGCTGCACGGGCGCAGGCGCTGATCGAGGCGCACCGGCTGCAGGCGTGGCTCGACGCGGAGCGCCGGGAGGAAGAAGACCCGGACCCGATCGCAGATGCCCGCGACGAGCCGCTCGAGGTGGGCCGGCGCCTGCGCAAGTGGAAGGTGGTGCTGGCCGCCACGCTGGCCGAGGCCAACGGCTGCGTCGCGTACACGCTCGAGCGCGGGCGAGAGCAGGCGATCGTGCTGGTCGGCCGCGCGCGCGACCGGGCCGCGGTGGTGGAGCTGTGGGGGTGGCTGGTCAAGCGGATCGAGTGGCTCTCGGCCACGCACGGGGCCGGGAAGGATCGGCAGTGGCACGAGGCGTTTCGGATCGGGGTGGTGGATGCGATCGCAGAGCGGCTGCGGGAGGGGAACGAGGAGGTGCGGGCGGGGCTCGAGCAGGCGGCGCTGGTGGTGGTGGAGCCGGCCCGCGCGGCGCACCGCGAGGCGCTGGAGCGCGTGACCGAGGGCTTGCGGCTGGGGAGCGGGCGGGCGGTACGGGTGGATGCGCGGGCGTGGCAGCGGGGGAAGGCGGCCGGCGGGACCGTGGATCTACCGTGAGCGTTGGGGCGTGAACGCCGATCGAGCGGGTCGCTGCCGATCTCACACGGCCGGACGAATCGATCCAGCGCGATCGCGCGTACCATGCCGCCGATGAGACGCTCGCTGGTCGCCTGTGTGGCGCTGTTCCTCGGCTGCAACCCTGCTCAACCCGGTCCCGAACAGGGGACTGGCACCACCAAGAAGGCCCCGGCCAAGGCTGCCGACGCGAAGAAGCCCGCCGAGCCCGATGCCAAGGCCAAGGCCACCGACGCGAAGGTGCTCGACACCAAGACCAAGGCCGAGCCCGACAAGCCTGCCGAGCCCGACGTCAAGGTCGCGCCCATCCCGGCCCCGCCTGCGGTGAAGCTCGAGGCGGCCACCACCGAGCTGCTCGATCGCCTGGTCCCTGCCGCCGATCGGGTGGCCGTCGACGATGCCGCTGCCAAGGCGCTCACGATCACCGCGACCGACAGCGACCTCGGGGTCGGGGACGGCTCTCGCCGCGCGTCGCTGCATCAGCGTGCGAGCACGGTGCTCGGCGTCACGATCCAGACCGACACGAGCGGCGAGCCCGTGCTGCACATCGGCTTCCAGGACGACGCGTTCTGCGGCGAGATCGTGCCGCAGTACGTGGACCTCTCGGCCCGCACTTTGCTCGCGCGGCTCGAGCAGGCGTCGGGTGAGGAGCAGCACGGCAAGCGCGACTTCGCGGCGGCGGCCAAGAGCTTCGCGCGGGCGGCCCTGCTCGACCCCTCGCTCGATGAACCCTGGCTCGGCCTCGCGAAGGCACTCGCCAAGCAGAGCGACGCGGCCGGGGCCATGGCCGCGCTCGATCCGGTAATCCGTCGCGCGCCGCTCGCCACCTACCACCAGGTGCTATCCGACGCGGATCTGGCCTCGCTCCGCGAGCAGCCGGCGATCGTCGCGTTGCGGGCGCCCAAGGCCGGCGACGTGAAGATCCGCAAGATGACCATCGCGTACTCGACCGACAAGTCGTTGGTCGCGCTCATCCGCAAGGAGGACTCGTGGGGCGCGTGCAACTACGTCCAGGAGCTGCGGCTGCACAGCACCGCCAGCGGCGAGAAGATGCTCAGCCTGCCGCTCGCCGACTTCAGCGAGACCGACCCCGAGTGCCCCAAGAAGGCTGGCCCCGGCAAGGTCCTGCCGGCCCACCGCGCCACGGTGAACGCCCGCTTCGACGCTGCGGAGCGGTTCCTGCGAGACATGGGCTTCTCGGTGTCCGCGGGGCTCGAGCTGGTCGATCCACCCAAGGTGGCCGGCGAGGACTACATCAAGAAGGCCACGCTACCCGGTGCGGGCTTGGAGATCGAGATCGACGAGGGCAACGCGGTGGTGCGCAAGGGCACCGAGGTGCTCGTCGACCGGCCGCAGACTCTGGCGCAGAGCATCGACCTCATCGGCTACGACCCCGCCGCGAACGTGGCGTTCATCGAGTGGTATGGGCAGGTGCCCGAGGGCTGTGCGTTCGATGACGACGGGCGGGCGTACTACGTGTTCCCGATCCCGGCCGCGAAGTGAGCAGGAACCGCGCTCATATGTAGCGCGCCCACCCGTTCGGGTGTGCGCGCTTGTACCCGCGATACCAGCGGCAGAGCGGCAGCAGGGCGATCACCACCGCGGCTGCGGCGAGGTAGCTCGTGGCGAGGGTGCTGGCGTGGAACAGCCCCAGGAGGCCCGCCGGGAGCCCCAGGAACAGCCAGTGGAGCACGTAGAAGAACAGCGCGGTCTGGCCGAGCACGAGCAACGGAGCGTCGGGCCGCGGAGGGATGCGCGGCTCGATCTGCAGGAGCACCGCGAGGAGCAGTATCACGAGACTGAGCTCGAGCCCCACGAACGCGAGGCTCGGCGGGTACTTGCTCACGTGCAGCCACTGCACGAGCGAGTCGTCCTCGCGTAGCAGGAACATGTTGCCGTAGCCGTTGACGCCGCGGACCACCGCGAACACCAACAGGCCCGCGATGCCGGCGAGGGCAAGCACGCGAACGGGCGACCACCTGGCCGTGCCGGCGTGCCAGCGGACCATGTGCTCGCCGAGCACGTGCCCGAGCATCATGATCGCGAGCCACGGGAGCGCCGGGTAGATGATCGTGCCGAGCTCGGTCCTCCAGTAGCCGATCAGCAGCGCGAGCCACGGCGAGCCCGTGCCGGCGGGATCCCACACGAGGCCAGTGATTGCCTCGTCCGCGAGCATCCAGGTGAGCGCCAGCGCCAGCATCACGCGCGGGTCGAGCCGCCGCAGGGGCACGAGCGCGATCATTCCGATCCCCAGCGCATAGAGCACCTGGAGCAGCAACCCGCCGCTCATCCCGGACTTGTACACCACATCGAGCCCCACGAGCACGACGCCGCGGATCAGCAGGTGGCGATCGAACGCCCGGCTCTCCTCCCGCTCGCGGTGCCGCGCCCCTGCCAGCGCGATCGACATCCCCGCCAGCAGCACGAACGCCGGCGCGCACAGGTGCGTGATCCAGCGCGTGAAGAACTGCTCGGGCGGCAGCGCCGAGCCGACCACGTACATGACGGCGTTGTCGTCGTCGACGCGACCGGCGTTGTAGATCGCCGAGGCGTGATCGACAGCCATCAGCACCATGACGATCCCGCGCAGCCAGTCGAGCGCACGCAGGCGTCCGGCCGCGGTGGAGGCCCCGCGTACGCCCCTATCCCCCGTAGTCCCCCCGCAGCGCGTCCGCCGTCGCTTCATCGAGCTCCCCGCTCGCCTCCAGTCCCTTCGCCCGCTGGAACCGCTTCAGCGCTGCCTGCATCATCGGCCCGACCACCCCGTCCACTTTCCCGAAGTAATACCCGAGGTTGCTCATCCGCCCCTGCGCCCCCGTCGGCGTGTCCGCCGGATCCAACCCGCCGACCACCAGCTCGTACCGCTCCACCCCCTCCTTCAGCAGCAGCACCGCCTTCCGCACGCCCACCGGCAGCGGCTGCTCCACCCAACCATCTCCATCGGTGCTCCCCTCGAGCACCTGCCCGTCGTCGTACTCCAGCTTGTACGCCTCCCCCCCGCGCGGCTCCGTATCCTCCAACAGCCGCACCCGCAGCTTCGGCAGCTCCACCTTCAGCTGGAATCTCCCCACCCCATCGGTGGGCACCGGCTCGTCTCGCGGCCTTCGCGTGGGTACCTGCACCACGTCTCCCGGCAGCAAGCAGTGCATGTCCTTGCGCTGCTGCTTGAGCGCCTCGTTCTCCGGCTGGTCCCACAGTGCCGGCGCGAGCCACCCGTGCTGCGCGGCGATCGTCTCGAGACACTCGCCCTGCCTGACCTTGTGTGTGCTCATCGAGTCGGCCCCCCCAGCACGTGCCGCATGATGTCGACCAGACACCGCTCGCACTCGGGATGGTGGCAGATCGCGTCGTGCACCGCCCCGCCGCCGGTGACCCGGAATTGCCGCTTCTCCTCGTAGTCGGTGACGTGCTCCGCCACCGCGTGCGCCTGCCCGGGAAACAACGCCTGCGCGCTCGGGGCCGGCACCGTCCCGTCGCCCTCTGCTCGCCGCACGAGCACCAGCCCACGGTCGGCCGGGTCCGGATCGGAGTAGACGAAGCGCTTCCCGTCGCTGCGCTCGGCCACGTACGTCGGCGGTGGCGGCGGACCACCGAACCCACCACCGAACGGCATCATCAGGCGCAGGTCATGGCTGCTGCGCGGCGGCAGCTCGAACCCCACGCCCATGTCGGTCTCGAGCCCGTCCCCGTAGATCGCCCAGGTATTGTCGTGCTTGTACGCCCCGAGCCACTCGTGGAAGCTCCTCGCGTCCTCGATCCGCGCTCGCATGTCCTGGTCGCGCGCCGGCGACAGCGCGTGGCGCTGGCCCTGCGCCGCCAAGATCCCCGGCGGCGAGTCGGCCTCGAGGTACGTGCCCCAGCCCACCTCCACCTCGCGTCGCGCCGGCGCCTCGAACGGCGTGATCGACATCCACGCCTTCCCGCCGGTGTCGCGATACTGCGGCGTGACCATCAGCTGCATCGCCCCCGGCACCGCGCTCAAGATCGTCTGGAAGCTCGCGCGCGAGGTCCCGAGGATGTTGCGGAACGGGGCGGCCTTGAGCCCACCATCGGGGCCCGCGCGTGCGCCGGTGAACATGCGCCGGTAGAACACCGCGGCCCCGAGCGCGGGCTGGGCGATGTGCACCACCCCCATCGCCTTGGCCGCGAGCCCGGCGTCTTGCTTGAGCATGGCCCGCGTGACCAGGCCACCCATGCTGTGGCTCACCAGGATGAAGCGCTTGGCGTTCTGCTCCTGCAGGATCTCGCCGATGCGCGTGGCCACGGCCCGCCCGGACGTGCGGTTGTCCTGCCGCCAGTCGTAGCCCACCGCATACACCGGCGTCGTCACCGACCCGAACCGCTGCGCCTCGAGGTACTGCAGGAACTGGCCATAGAAGCCCCACGCCACCCCGCCCCAGCCCCGCGGCAGCCGATCGGGCGGCACGTCGTCGTCCGCGGTGTCCATCACCCGACCGTCGGTGGCGAGCGAGAGCTGGCGGCGCGTGGTCTCGGCCGAGGCCACCACCCAGTGGCGAAGCATGTGCATCGGGCTGTCGGGATCCCAGCGCACGTCCCCGAGCTCCAGCCGCGAGCCCATCACTCCGGGCACGAACACCACCGGCACGGTGAGCGTGCGCAAGGTGTTGTCGCCCACGCGACGCACGGGAACCGGTTCGTTCATGTCACGTGCCTCCCCCCGAAGGCCCCGCTGCTGGAAGCGGACGAATGCTGGCCAGTAGGGCATCGAACGCGGGATAGAGCGCCGTCACCCGCTCGGGCGTCGCGGTGCCCTGGATCTCGACCTCGCGCACCACGGCGGGCCGCTCGTCCGTCGCCGCGGCCACCGTCACCGTCAGCGACGCCCGCACCACCGCCTGCTCGCGATGCGGCGGATCGATGCCCCGCGTGACGTAGCGAACCCAGCGTCCCCACGACCACGCCTGCTCCTGCCGCTCGCGCAGCTCGGCCTGCGCGGCGTCGCGGCGCAGCGCGACATCGAGGTCGAACGGCGGAGCACCAGGCGGACGCACCGTCACGCCGAGCCGCACGCGATCGTCGGCATCCATGAACAGGTGGCTGCGCGGGCCTCGGAGCTCCTGCGGCACGTCGAGCCCGATCGGCCCCGCCCACTCGCGGCGATACCCGGGACCCGCGGGCACGGGCGCCGGTCCACCGCGCAGGTTTACGCTCGCCAGCGTGGGACCGAAGCGCGTGCCGAGCTCCTCGCGCTCGGACACCTGCATGTGAAGCTTGACGTGGTCACCCCCCGCGAGATTGGCCACCACCACCATGCCGACCGCCGGTGCGTCGTCCGACGCCACCGCATACGCCAGGTACCGCGCGCGACGCCCATCGAGCACGGTCTCCCCTTCGTCGAGGATCTCCCCCGACGGAGCCATCGCCGTGATCGACTCGCGCACCTCGGCGATCACCTCGGGCGCCGGCGTCGCGCGTCCGGCCGGAGCCTCGAGCTCCACCGTGACCGCCTCGGGCCGCGACTCGTCGCCGAACACCCAGCGCGTGGCGTCCTCGAGTCCCGCGGGGGCCTCGAAGCCGACGTGGTCGATGACGCGCAGCTCCACCCGAAGCAATCCTATCGGCTCCCCGGTTCGGAAGCGAAACGGTCCGGAAGCGAATATAGCTCGGACGCGAAATCAGCGTCTTGGACGGCCGCACGCCATCCTGCTACGTTGCCTGCCGCCACGCCCAACGCCTTCCAGGAGCCCTCTACGATGCAAATCCCCCCCTCCTGGCGCCGAGCCGTCACTGGCTTGGCCCTGCTCGGCGCGCTGTCTGCCTCCACCCCTGCCACGGCCTCCATCGCCGCTCGTGGCGAGGTCTCGGGCAAGGTCCTCGGCATCGAGATGAAGGTCCGGCACTTCACGCTGGGCAACGGCCTGCGGGTGTTCGTGCTCGAGGACCACAGCACCCCCATGTTCTCGATGCACATCGCCTACTACGTGGGCTCGCGCGACGAGCAGCCGGGCCGCAGCGGCTTCGCGCACCTGTTCGAGCACATGATGTACAAGGGCAGCGAGAACGTGCCCGAGGGCGGGCAGTTCAAGTATGTCCTGGGCGCCGGCGGCACGCTCAACGCGTTCACCACCGCCGACGTCACGCAGTACCACCAGACCGTGCCCAGCCACTACCTCGACATGGTGCTGTGGCTCGAGGCCGACCGCCTGCGCTCGCTCGCCATCACCGACGAGAACTTCGAAAACCAGCGCGAGGCGGTGCGCGAAGAAAAGGCCATGCGGTACGAGAACCGGCCGTACGTCATGCCGCTCCTGCAGTTCTTCGCCGACGCATGGATCGGCACCGGCTACGGCCACGTCACCATCGGCACCGACGAGGATCTCACCGCGGCCACCACCGCCGACGTGCAGCGGTTCTTCGACAGCTGGTACGTGCCCAACAACGCCGTGATGGCCGTGGTGGGCGACGTGGACTACGCAGAGCTCGAGCGCAAGGTCGACGAGCGCTTCGGCGAGCTGCCCCGCGGGCCCGAGCGAGCGCCGCGGCCCGCCATCGACCACGCGATCAAGGCCCCGTTCACCCGCACCGCCGAGGACCCGCTGGCTCCCCAGCCGCTCTACCTCATCGGCTGGAAGACCGTCCCCGCCCGCGACCCCGACCACCAGCCGGTGCGGATCCTGATGAACGTGCTCCTGCGCGGAGACTCGTCGCGCATCACCCGGCTGCTCAAGGACGAGCGCCGCATGGTCGTGGCCTCGGTGTCCACCGAGTCGATGGGCGGGGGCATCGACGCCGGCCTCGCCGCCGGCGCATTCGTACCGGCACCGGGCCATGGCTTCCCCGCGATCAAGGGCGTGGTCAAGGCCGAGGTCGCCAAGGTCAAGGCCCGCGGCATCACTCCCAAGGAGCTGCAGAAGGCCATCAACCAGCTCACCGTCGACGTGGTCTCCGAGCTCGCCACCAACAACGGCCGCGCCCGCGAGATCGCCCAGGGTGCGCTGTTCTTCGACGACCCGCTACACGCGCTCACCGAGCTCGAGCGGGTCCGCAAGGTCACCCCCAAGGACATCAAGCGCGTGGCCAAGCGATACCTCACCGACAATTGGCTCACGCTCGAGATCGTGCCGAAGCCCCGAGAGGAGGCCGCCAAGTGAGCACCACCCGCGCACGCTCTGCTCGCTCTGCCTCCCGCCTGGCGCGGCTGTACCTCTGCCTCGCGCTCGGCGCGTCGGTCGGGGCCTGCGAGACCAACCGCACCACCACGCCGCCCGGTGGCGGTGGAAACACGGGCGAGAGCCCCGGCGACGGCCAGGTCACGCCGCCCGGCGGCCGCAAGTGGCCGGCGCCGCCGCCTCCCACCGCACCCAAGGCCGTCAACTTCCCCGAGGTCGCGAGCTTCCGCCTGCCCAACGACCTCGCGGTCTACGTGATCGAGAACCACGAGGTGCCCATCGTCAGTGCGCAGCTCGTGGTGCGCTGCGGCACCATGGACGACGAGCTCCTGGCCCCGTTCACCGCGCGCATGCTGGGCGAGGGCACGCGCAGCCGCAGCAAGGCCAAGCTCGACGACGCCATCGAGTTCGTGGGTGGCACGCTCACCGCGTTCGCCGACACCCACGTGTCCACCGTGCTCGCCCAGAGCCTCTCGAGCGACCTCAAGCTCGCCATGCTGCTGATGGCCGACGAGGTGCAGAACCCGACGTTTCCGCCCGCGGCGCTCGACAAGATCAAGCAGGAGGCCAAGGCCTCGCTGCGCAGCCGCCGGTCCCAGCCCGAGCAGCTCGCCGACGCGCTGCTGCGCTCGTTCATCTACCCGGCCGAGCACCCTTACGGGCGCCTCTTGTCCACCGACGCCGAGGTCGACGCGATCGGGCTCGAGGACGTGCGCCGGTTCCACTCCACGTTCTACCGGGCCAACAACGCGTTCCTCTTGATCTCCGGCGACATCACGCCCGCGCAGGCCCGCCCGCTGGCCGAGCGCGCGTTCGCGGCCTGGCCCGCCGCGGAGCTGCGCGACCTGCCGCCCAACCCGCTCAACCGCTTCACGCGCTACGAGCTGCCGGGCGAGCTCGTGGTGCACCTCGTCGACCGCCCCGGGGCCACCCAGGCCACCATTCGCGTGGGCAACCTCGCGCTCGCCCGCAACCACGAAGACTGGGCCGCGCTCGCCGTCGCCAACGAGCTGCTCGGCGGGGGCTCGGGCTCGCGCCTGTTCCAGGACCTCCGCGAGCACCGCAGCCTCACCTACGGCATCTACTCCCTGGTCAGCGACGGTCAGGCCCCCGGCGAGTTCGTCATCGAGACCGAGACCCGCAGCCCCGGCGCCATGCTGGCCGGCATCTTCGAGCACATCGCCCGTCTGCGCGCCGAGGACCCGCCGCTGCTCGAGTACGAGACCGCCGTACGCAGGCTCGTGGGCTCGTTCCCGCTGCAGGTGGAGACCCCCGCCCAGATCGTGGCCAAGGTGCAGGAGCAGCTCGTCTACGGCCTACCCGAGGGCTACTGGCGGAGCTACCGCGACTCGATCACCAGCGTCGAGCTCTCCGAGGTCCGCAAGGCCGCCCAGAAGTACATCCACGCGCTGCCGGTGGTGGTGGTGGTCGGCGACGCCAAGGCGATCCGCGCGGAGATCCAGGCGGTGCTGCCCACGGCCAAGGTGATCGAGTACGACGCGGAGCTGCGGCGCAAGTAGCCGCGCTCCGTCGTACCATGCACCCGTGGAGCAGACGCGCGAGCGCAGCGACGCCGAGACCGTCTCCGTCGCCGAGACCGATCCGTCGTCGTCGTTGATCCGACCTCAGCCGCTCCGCCTCGGTCGCTTCACCATCCTCGCCGAGCTCGGGCGCGGGGGCATGGGCATCGTCTATGCCGCCTACGATGCCGACCTCGATCGCAAGGTCGCCGTCAAGGTCCTGCGGGCCCACGACGACGGGCCCGAGCACGCCAGCGAGGGCCGGGCCCGCCTCTTGCGCGAAGCCCAGTCGATGGCCCGGCTCTCGCACCCCAACGTCGCCACCGTGCACGAGGTCGGCACCGTGGGCCAGCAGGTGTACCTGGCCATGGAGTTCATCGAAGGCCGTACGCTCAAGACCTGGATCGCCGAGATCGGTGGCGCCGCGGGCTGGCAGGCGATCGTCGACATGTTCGTGCAGGCCGGCGAGGGGCTGGCCGCGGCGCATCGGGCCGGCCTCATCCATCGCGACTTCAAGCCCGACAACGTGCTCGTCGACGACGAGGGACGCGCGCGCGTGCTCGACTTCGGGCTCGCCCGGTCCGAACGTTCCAGTGCCGGCGCGCCGTCCTCGTCCGCGACCTCGAGCGGCGACTCTCACGAGCTCGAGACCGATCTGACGAGAGTGGGGCAGGTGATGGGAACACCCGCCTACATGGCACCCGAGCAATTCATGGGGGAGCCGCTCGATGGTCGCAGCGATCAGTTCAGCTTCTGCGTTGCGCTCTACGAGGCCCTGTGTGGCGAGCGACCATTCCACGCCTCGAGCTTCGTCGAGCTGCGCATGCGCGTGCTGTCGGGCAAGCCGCCCACGCCACCCGATCACGTGACCGCGCCGGCGTGGCTGCTCCGCGTCGTGCTGCGCGGCCTGGGCCGCCACCCCGCCGAGCGCTACGACACGATGCAGGAGCTGCTCGATGCGCTCGGTCGTGATCCCGGCCGCCGAAGGCGGCGCATGGCCTGGGGCCTGGCCGCCGGCGTGCTTATCGCCGGTGGCGCCTGGGGCTCGCTCGCCTACGTCGAGCACGAGCTCGACCGGGCACGGGCCCCCGAAGATCCTTGCGCCGACGCCGATGCGCCCCTGCACGGGATCTGGGACGTCGAGCGCAAGCGGGCGATCCGTGCGGCATTCGCCGAGACCAAGCTCGGCTACGCCGAGCACACCTGGGAGCGGATCCAGTCACGCCTCGACGAATACACGGCGCGCTGGGCCGAGGCGAACGGCGCGGTGTGCCGCGCGACCGAGGTCGAGCACACCCAGTCCGAGGAGCTGCAGCTCGTCCGGCAGGCCTGCCTCAACCGCCGGCTGAGCGAGCTGCGAGCCCAGACCGCGATCTTCATCCGCGCCGATCCGCAGGTGGTCGAGAGCGCGGTCGCCGGTATCGACCAGATGAAGGATCCCGACGAGTGTCGCGGCGTGCAGACCATGCACATCGAGATGCCGCTGCCGGTCGACGAAGCGGCGGCGGCCCGCGTCGCCGAGCTTCGCCAGCAGCTCGACGACGTCATGGCCCTCATCACCTCCGGCAAGCGAGACGAGGCGCTCGTGGTCGCCCAGGCGGTCGTGGCCGAGGCCGAGCGGCTCGCCTACCTGCCGTTCATCGCCGAGGCGCAGCTGCGGCTCGGCGTCACGCTCGACAAGAAGGGCCGCTACGACGAGGCTGCGCGGGCGCTGGAGGCCGCGCTCACTGCCGCAGAGGTGGGCCGGCACGACGCGGCGGCTGTCGATGCGTGGAACGAGTGGCTGCGCACCGTGGGCTACCACCAAGGCCGGCTCGAGGTGGCCCGCGCCACGCTGCCACGGCTCGATGCTGCGCTGCGCCGCCTCGGCGTCGATGCCCTGCGCGAGGCCGCGGCCTTCAAGACCCGCGGCACGCTCGCCTACGCCGACGGCGACTTCGAGGCCGCCGTGCGACAGTTTCGCTCCGGCCTCGAGATCGTCGAGCGCGAGCTCGGCCCCGATCACGGCCAGACCGCGATCCTGTGCCAGAACCTCGGGACTGCGCTCGAGCGGGTCGGCCGCTATGACGACGCCGAGCAGGTGCTCGAGCGCGGGCTTCGGATCTGGAGCTCGAACCACGGCGCGCAGCACCCGGGGCTGGCCGCGATCCACGAGTCGCTCGGCGACGTTGCACGAGGCCGCCACGACACCAAGGCGGCCATCGAGCACTTCACGCTCGCGCTCGCGGTGTTCGAGCGCACGCACGACGCCATGCACCCCGAGCTGTCGCTGCGGTATCGCGAGCTCGGACAGGCCCACGACGAAGCGCAGCACCCCGAGGAGGCGATCCGCTGGTATCGCAAGGCGCTGGAGGCCGAGCGTACGCGCCTGGGCGGGCCCGAGCCGCCGTTCACCACGTCGATGGCGCTGGCGCGTGCGCTCGTCGATCAACATCGCAGAAGCGAGGCCATGCTCGTGCTCGAGGAGGTGATCCAGCACCCCGACGCGGGTCAGAGCGTCGAGGCCGAGGCGATGGCGCGAAGGTTGCTCGCGACCACCGAGCTACCGCGCAAGTAGCGAGTCCGTCGATGGGAACGAACCGCAACTCGCGTGTAACGAACCATTGCTCCGCGTAACGCAATCGCGGAAGCCTCGACGGCGCGCGCCGTTATCCACGACCGTTGCGCGCCTCGAAGCGGAGGTGGCTCACGTCTTGCACCGTTTCGTGGGCACCGAGCCCTTGGTCTTGCGGGGGAGCAGACGATGACTGGCACCACACACACACAGCACGTAGCTGAACAACGGGCGCTCGCCAACATTCGACACGCTTCGATGGAGCCGGTACTGGGCCGTTATCGGCTCCTGAACCTCTGCGGGACCGGTGGCATGAGCACGGTCTACCGCGCGCTGGACCTACGAACCTCGACCATCGTCGCGGTCAAGATCATCTCCATCATCCAAGATCGGGAGCGAACCAAGCGCGAGGTCGCGGCGATCCGATCGATCGATCACCCCAGCGTGGTGAAGATGCTCGACGGTGGAGCTCACCGGGACGACTATGTGCTCGTGATGGAATTCGTCGAGGGCCACACCCTGCGCGAGCTCCTCGACCACAACCCCGGCTTGACCGTGCGGCAGGCGGTGTGCATCGCCATCGAGGTGCTCGAGGGGCTCGCCGCGGTGCATCGGGTTGGTCTGGTTCACCGCGACGTCAAGCCATCGAACCTGATGATCACCGACGTGCAGCGCCCCGCGATCCGGATCCTCGACTTCGGGGTCGCCAAGCGCCTCTGCACCGGCCGCAGGATCACCGGCGCGGGCACCACGGTCGGCACGCCGACCTACATGGCGCCCGAGCAGCTCCTCGCGATGCCGGTGAATGCCTCGGCCGACGTCTACTCGGTGGGTCTCGTGCTGTGGCAGATGCTCACCGGCGTCGATCCTACCCACCATGGCCTCAGCACGCTCTCGGGCAAGATCAAGCTGTGGCGCAGCCTGAGCTTCGACGCCCAGTGCCGGGACATCGGGAGGGTCTTCGAGATCGTCGCGCAGATGCTCCACCCCGATCCCCTCCAGCGGCTCCCCACCGCGGTCGCCGGCGTGAAGCAGCTGCGAATGACGCTGGCCGGCTCCGACGCGGTGCCTCGCCCTCGCACCTACGACCAGACCGATCGGCTCGTGGCCGCGTCCAGCGGCGCGGCGGCGCTCGACTACTGAACGGCCGCCCGGGAGTCACCGTGGACGCGCGGCGCTAGCCCTCCCGCCGCCAGTGCCCCGATTTCCCCCCGTCCTTCTCGAGCAGCACCACCGTCTCGACCGTCATCCCGCGGTCCATCGCCTTGCACATGTCGTAGATCGTCAAGGCGCCCACGCTGGCCGCGACCATCGCCTCCATCTCGGGCCCCGTGCGATCGATCGCCCGCACCTCGGCCCGCAGCTTCACCCCCGGTAGCTCGTCGAGGATCTCGAACGTCACGCTCACCGCCGTGAGCCGCACCGGGTGGCACAGCGGCACGAGCTCTGCGCAGCGCTTGCTCGCGGCGATCGCCGCCACGCGAGCCACTCCCAGCACGTCGCCCTTGTCCGCCTGCCCCTGCACGATCCGCTGCAGCGTCGCCGGGGCCATGCGCACGCACGCGCAGGCCACCGCCCGCCGCGGCGTCTCCGGCTTGGACTCGATCTCCACCATGTGGGCCGCCCCGGCGCGCGAGAAGTGGGTCAGCGGATCGTCGCTCGACATGCGGCGATGGTACGTCACCGCGGGGTCGCATGGCGCCGGTCGAGGAGTCCGGGCCGAGCGCTTGGTCCGTCCGTGACGGCATTCGGTCACGCGCTCGCACCGTCCGCAGACGTTGCGCACGACGCATTCGACGGCGCTCGTGGGCCACGGCCCTGGACCTCGGTCAGACCCACCCGGCGCCCCGCCCCGCGCCCTTCCGCCGCACCCTTCCCCCGGCCCGCTGGCCCCGCTTCCGCCGCCCATGTTATCCCTGCCGCGCGCGCGGACCATGAAGATCGGCATTCCCAAGGAGATCCAAGACGGCGAGCGCCGGGTCGCGGCGACGCCCGACACCGCCAAGCGCCTGCAGAAGCAGGGGTTCACCGTGCTCGTCGAGACGGGCGCCGGCGTGGCCGCGAGCTTCCCCGACGACGTCTACGTGGCCGCTGGCTGCACCATCGTCGACGGCCCCGTCGCGCTCTACGAGCAGGCCGACATCATCGCCAAGGTGCGGCCACCCGGCTATCACCCGGCCGCCGGCACCGAGGAGGTCGAGCTGATGAAGGAGGGCACCACGCTCATCTCCTTCCTCTGGCCGGCCCAGAACACCTCGCTCGTGGAGATGCTCAGGGATCGCAAGATCACCGCGCTGGGCATGGACCAGGTGCCCCGCATCAGCCGCGCGCAGAAGCTCGACGCGCTCTCGTCGATGGCCAACATCGCGGGCTACCGCGCGGTGGTCGAGGCCGCCAACCACTTCCCCCGCTTCTTCGCCGGCCAGATCACCGCCGCCGGCAAGGTGCCTCCCGCCAAGGTCATGGTGATCGGCGCCGGCGTGGCGGGCCTGGCCGCGATCGGGGCCGCACGGGGCCTCGGCGCGATCGTGCGGGCGTTCGACACCCGACCTGCCGTCAAGGAGCAGGTCGAGAGCATGGGCGCCGAGTTCCTCGAGCTCGACTTCGCCGAGGACGGTACCGGAGCCGGCGGCTACGCCAAGGTGATGAGCCCGGAGTTCATCGCGGCCGAGATGGCGCTGTTCCTCGCGCAGGCCAAGGAAGTCGACATCATCATCACCACGGCGCTGATCCCCGGCCGGCCCGCGCCCAAGCTCATCACGCGCGAGCACGTCGAGGCCATGCGCCCCGGCTCGGTCGTGGTCGATCTCGCCGCCGAGCAGGGTGGCAACTGCGAGCTCACCCAGCCCGGCAAGGTGGTCGTGAGCAGCAACGGCGTGACCATCGTCGGGCACACCGATCTCGCCAGCCGCCTCGCCTCGGTGGCCAGCCAGCTCTACGGCACCAACATCGCGCATCTCCTCGATGACATGGGGAAAGCGGACGGCTTCCACGTCGACATGAACGACGAGGTGGTGCGCGGCGCCCTCGTCACCCACGCGGGCGAGATCACCTGGCCGCCGCCCAAGAAGCCCGATCCCTCGCCCGGCGAGGTCAAGAAGCCCGAGGCCGCCGCGCCCATCACCGTCAAGAAGGGCCACGGCCACGGCGGTGGCAAGCCCGGCTCGCCGGTGTGGCTGTTCGTGGCCGGTGCGCTGCTGCTCGGCGTGGGCATCGGCGCCCCGCCCTCGTTCCTGGCCCACTTCACCGTGTTCGTGCTGGCGATCTTCGTGGGCTGGCAGGTGATCTGGAACGTCTCACCCGCGCTGCACACTCCGCTGATGAGCGTCACCAATGCCATCAGCGGCATCATCATCATCGGCGGCATGCTGCAGGTCTCGGGCGCGCCCATGTCGGCCACCGTGCTCCTGGGCGCGGCCGCGATCCTCGTGGCCACCATCAACATCGCGGGCGGCTTCCTCGTCACCCAGCGCATGCTGCAGATGTTCCGCAAGTAAGCCGACCCGAGAAGAGAACGGACGATGACCGAGAGCCTGCTCACCGTCGCCTACATCGCTGCCAGCGCGCTGTTCATCCTGAGCCTGGGCGGCCTGTCCAACCAGGAATCCGCGCGTCGCGGCAACCTCTACGGCATCGTCGGCATGGTCATCGCGCTCGTGGCCACCGCCGCCGGCGCCCACGTGAGCGGGGGTGGCTACGGCGTGCTCGCGGCCGCGATCGTGCCCGGTGCGATCATCGGCGCGTTCCTGGCCGCGCGCGTGGCCATGACCTCGATGCCCGAGCTCGTGGCCGTGCTGCACAGCTTCGTGGGCCTCGCCGCGGTGCTGGTGGGCATCGCCAGCTACCTCGGGCCCAACACGCTCTCGGGCACCGAGCTCACGATCCACCAGATCGAGATCTACGTCGGCGTGTTCGTGGGCGCGGTCACCTTCACCGGCTCGGTGATCGCGTTCGGCAAGCTGCGCGAGTCGATCAGCGGCAAGCCGCTGATGCTGCCCGCGCGCCACTGGCTCAACCTCGCCATGATGGTGGGCTCGGTGTACCTCGGCTACGACTTCGTGGCCGCCGGCCACGGCAGCGACCACGCGGGCCTCACGTCGCTGCTGATCATGACGGGCATCGCGTGCGTGATCGGCGTGCACCTCGTCATGGCCATCGGCGGTGCCGACATGCCGGTGGTGGTCTCGATGCTCAACAGCTACTCCGGGTGGGCCGCCTCCGCGGCCGGGTTCATGCTGGGGAACGACCTGCTCATCATCACCGGCGCGCTGGTGGGCTCGAGCGGTGCGATCCTGAGCTACATCATGTGCGCCGCGATGAACCGCTCGTTCATCAGCGTGATCCTGGGTGGCTTCGGCACGGCGGGCGGGACGAGCACCGGCGCCAAGCCGCAGGGCGAGGTGACCTCGGTGGAGGTCGCCGAGGTCGTCGAGCGCCTCAAGGAGGCCGCGTCGGTCATCATCATCCCCGGCTACGGCATGGCCGTCGCGCAGGCGCAGCACAGCCTCTCCGAGGTGGTGAAGGTGCTGCGCGGCAAGAAGAAGGAGGTACGGTTCGCGATCCACCCGGTCGCCGGGCGCTTGCCCGGGCACATGAACGTGCTGCTGGCCGAAGCCAGCGTGCCGTACGACATCGTGCTCGAGATGGACGAGATCAACGAGGACTTCCCCGGCACGGATCTCGTGCTGGTGATCGGGGCCAACGACATCGTCAACCCCTCGGCGCTCGAGGATCCCAAGTCGCCGATCGCCGGGATGCCGGTGCTCGAGTGCTGGAAGGCCGGCAACGTGATCGTCATGAAGCGCTCGATGGGGACCGGCTACGCCGGCGTCGACAACCCCTTGTTCTTCAAGGAGAACTCGGACATGTGGTTCGGCGACGCGAAGAAGAACATCGACGCGCTCTTGGCCAAATTGCGGGAATAGAGCGGTAGTAGAGCGGCCATCGTGGCCCAAGTCGTGACCCGAACGGGTCACGGTACCGATGCTTCGACCGGCGCTCGCTCGAATTCCCGAGGCCGTGGCGTGCGATGCTTCGCCCATGCCGCCCTCGACCGGCGCCACCTTGCGCCCCACCGCGACCATCGCGTTCTTCACCGCCAATCCGACGTCGCTGGCCGAGCTCGATCTCACTGGAGAGATTCGAGCGATCGGAGCCGAGCTCGAGAAGGTCGGCCTCGCCGACGTGCTCCAATTCCTGCCCTGCCCGGCTGCTGCTCCCGCGGACCTGCAGCGCATGCTGCTCGCCAAGGCGCCCGACGTGGTGCAGTTCAGCGGGCACGGGCACGGGAGCAACCGCGGTGGTGGTCGGGGTCAGCGTACCACCCGCGAGATGGCGCTCGACGAGGAGCTGGGCCCCGCACGAACCCCCCGCGAACGGACCGGCATCGCGATGCAGGGCGACCGACCCGATGACGTGAAGGTGGTCTCGGGCGAGGCACTCGGGCGGATCTTCTCCGCGCTCGGCGAGCGCATTCGTCTCGTCGTGCTCAACGCCTGCCACTCCGCCGAGCAAGCCGCGGCCTTGCTCGAGCACGTCGACTTCGTCATCGGCATCGACGGCGAGATCCAAGACGAGGCCGCCAAGGTGTTCACCGCGGCGTTCTACCGCGCGCTGGCGCATGGCCGCACGATCCAGGCGTGCTTCGACCTGGGCATCGACGAGCTGATGGCCGAGGGGCTCGAGCTCGACGTGCCGCTGCCGAGGCTCGAGAGCCGCGCCGGTGCCGATCCCAAGCAGGTCGCGCTCGTGGCCGCGCCGACGCCCGAAGACGCCTCGACCTGGGACCTCTATCTCTCCTACGCCAAGGCCGACCGAAACGCGGCAAGGAAGCTGGCCGTCGCGCTCCGCGGCCGCAAGCTCCGGGTGTTCTTCGACGAGTGGGAGATCGACCGCGGCGAGGTGAGGTCGCTGCGGCTGGAAGACGGGCTACGTGACAGCCTGCACGGGATCATTGCGCTGTCGAGCACCACGATGACGGAGCCCTGGGTCAGGCAGCAGTACGCGGTCATGCTGGACAAGGCCGTCGAGCACGATCGGCTGCTCATCCCGGCGCTGATCGGCGAAGGCGAGCTCGAGCCGCCACCATTCCTCGCGATCAGGCACCCCGCCGACCTCCGCGTGGCGACGCAAGACGACTACGACAGTGAGATCGACGCCATCACGCGAGGGCTACGCAAGCGCCTGCGTTCATGACGCAGAGGACGTCAGCCAGGCTGCTGCTTCTTGAGCAGCATTTGTTCGCGGAGCGCCTCGTTGACGGCACGTTCGCTCGGAAATGCCGCCGCTACATCGGGATCGAGCACGACATTGGTCCCGCTCGCGTACCGCTCGGCGTACTTCCCACGAGCTCCGGCCGAGAAGTCGTACTCGTCGAGCATGTCGGAGTCGGGCTGCATCGCCTTGCGATCATGGGACACGGTTCGGCCCTCCTACCGAGCTCATGCCCGCGGTACCACGCCAGAAGGCACCCCGAGCCACTCGAGCAGCTGCTCCGTGTGCGCCTTCGGAAACTCGATCCCCGGCTGCGGCACATCCGGCATCAGATCCCCATGGAAATCCGACCCCCCCGTCGCCACCAGCCCGAGCTCGCGCGCGAGCCCCAGCCACGCGCGTGATTCCATCCGTCCATACTTGCCGTAGAACGCCTCGAGCCCCTCGAGCCCGGCATCTCGAAATCGCACGTAGAGATCCCGCACCAGCGAGAAGTGCCCGAGCGTGTGCGGGTGCGCCAGCGAGACCCTCGCTCCCGCCCCTCGGGCCAGCACCAGCGCATCCTCCACCGCCAGCCGCTCGATCGGTGCATCCCCGGGCCCGCCATCCTTCAAGAAGCGATCGAACGCCTCGCGCGTGCTCGTGCACACCTTCGCGGCCACCAGCGCCCGCGCCACATCCGGCCGCCCGGGGGTCCGCCCGTGCGCGCCTGCCAAGATCACCGTGGGATCCAGCACCACCCCCACCGCGGCCAGCCGCGCGCAGATCCGGTGGATTCGATCCCGCCGATCCTCGCCGATCCTCTCGAGCTTCGCCTGCAGCGCCTCGAGCCCCGCCCCGGGCTGCACCCCATACACCAACAGGTGCACCGTCCGGTCGTACTCGCGGCACGATAGCTCCATCCCGAGCAGTACCGTGCACCCCTCGCCGAACGCGCTCACCGTCGCAGGATGCCCCGCGAGCGTGTCGTGGTCGGTCAGGCAGAACACCCGCACGCCGCGCTCCGCCGCCATCGCGGCCACGCGCTCGGGGGGCAGGCTCCCGTCGGAGCAGGTCGAGTGGCAGTGGAGCTCGATCTTCAATCCGCAGCCACTATACGAGCGACGAGATCACTCCGCCACGAGCACATCATCCGGCAACAGCTCCGCATCCACGGCCTCGAGCACGTGCAGCTCTCCTGCCACCATCGTGGGCACCGCCGAAGGCCGCTCCGGCCGCCGCGTCCACCGAGGCAGCGGCGGTGGTGGCGTGTTCCTGCGACGCGTGGTGCTCCGCGGCGCGATCGTCCGGGCCGCTCGCGACTCGGGCACTGCGGCGAGCCCCCCAGGCCGCAGGCACCGCACGCCCAGATCCTCGAGCGCCCGCTGGAAGCTCGCTTCCGAGCTCCACGAGCCCGCGCGCCGCAGCATGGCCCGCAGCTCGCCGCGATCGGTCTGCTCGTCGATCAACGCCGCCAGCTGCTCGAGCAGCCGCGTGCACAGCTCGAGCCGCCCGAGCGACGCGTGAACCCGCGCCAGTCGCTCGAGCGCCATGCGATCGGTCGGCGCGATGCGATGCAGCGCCTCGAGCTTGGTCAGCGCCCGCCGCAGCTCGCCGCAGCGCATGTAGATCGTCGCGAGCTCGCGCAACACCGCCTCGTCGGATCCGCCGTGGGCGTGCATCATCTCGAGCACCCGCACCAGCTCCTCGGTGCGCCCGTGGCTGCGCAGGCCGTCGGCCACCACGCGCAGCTCGGCGAGCGCCTCGGTCGTGTGCCCTTGCGCGAGGTCGAGCTCGGCCAGCCGCATGCGCCGGGCCGGCTGCGAGGGATCGGCCTCCACGAGCAGCCGCAGCACGTCGCGCGCCTCCTCGGGCCGGCCCGCCAACACGTGGATCCGCGAGACCTGCTCGCACAGATCCACGGCCACCTGCCCGAGCCCCGCCACCAGCGGCGCCAGCCGCTTGCGCACCATCCGGCTGGGCTCGAGCCGCAGCGCCTGCAGGGCCACCGTCATCGCGCGCCGCTCGTGGCCGAGCCGCGCATAGACCCCCGCGAGCCGCAAGAGCTCGTCGGACGCCCGTGCCTGCTGGCCCGCCTCCACGAGCTGATGGGCCAGCCGCAGGCCGGCCTCCACGTCGCTCGGATCGATGTCGATGAGCACCTGGTACTCGGCCGCTGCCTTGGCATGGTGGCCCTCGGCCGCCAGCCGCTGCGCCCGCTCGCGGATCGAGTCGGTGAGGAACGACAGCGAACGGTTCGCCCGAGCTTCGTCGACGTGGTCGATCATCTTCGTGCCTGAAGGCGGCATCTCGACGTCCGCCTTCCCCCTACATCCTTCGACACCGGCCCCCTCGAGTTTTGCCGGGTGAAAGTGAGCGGTCGGGACGGAAAATTACGAGGAGATCATTGGTGCGGCTAAAGCGCAGAATTCGCGCAAATTTTGCGCGCCATCTGAAAACCCCCGCAGAACGGCCACAGCCGCCCGAATGGGCCCCTGCCTCACCCCGCGACCTCAGACCAGCGCGTACCGCAGCCCGCGATCACGAACCACCAGCGTCTCCGCCCCGCAGTGCCGCAGCACCTCCACCAGGATCGTCGCCCCCGCCACGATCACGTCGGCCCGCCCCGGCGGGAGCTGGGGCAGCCGCAGGCGCTCCGCGAGCGTCAGCGTGGCCAGGCGATCGCGGAGCCCCACCACCTGCTCCACCGACCAGCGCGAGCCGTCGACCACGTAGCGATCGTACTTGGGCAGCTCGAGCAGCAGCGCTGCCACCGTGGTCACCGTGCCCGCCAGCCCATGCAGCTCGGAGAGCTGCGGCACCGGCTGCGACGCCAGCTCGGCGCGGATGGCCTGGGCGACCGCCTCGACCTCGGCGGCCGTGGGCGGATCCGAGCACACGAGCCGCTCGGTGAGCCGCACCGATCCCACCGGATGCGAGCGCCGATCGATCACCGCACCCCCGCGGCGCCCCACCACCAGCTCGGTGGACCCTCCGCCGATGTCGAGCACGTAGAGCGGCCCGTCCCCGGGCTCCTCCTGCGCCACGCTGCGAAACGACAGCTCGGCCTCCTCGTCGCCGCTGATGAGCCGCACCGGCCGGCCCAGCACAGCGGCGGCCGGCTCGAGGAACGCCTCGGGATTGGCCACCATCCGCAGCCCCTCGGTGGCCACCGCCTCGAGCTCGGCCCCGAGCTCCTCCGCAAGCGCTCGATACTCCCGCAGCGCCGCCAGCGTGCGCTCGATCGCCTCGGGATCGAGCCGCCCGCTCGCCGCCGCCCCCTGCCCCAGCCGAACCATGCGCACGAGATCGTCGCGCGCCACCACGCGCCCCTCTGCGTCGCGCTGCGCCAGCAGCATGAGCACCGTGTTCGTGCCGATGTCGATGATCGCCCGCATGCGCCAGAGGGTACCTGAATGCCGAAACCCGAGGCCCTTGAGGAGGGAATGTCCTCGTGCGGAAGCGACTCAGACCAGCACTTTGGTCAAACGTTGCGCGATGGCGTGCTCCCAGATCGCCGACGTTTCCGGTGCATTCCGTAGGATCTCCTGCGCCCAGGCGTGCTTGGCAGCATCGTATGAGAGGCGCAGGTACTCGGGACCCTTGCGATGATGTGCGTTCACGATCTTGCGCAGCGCGAAGTCCGGGCGATCGCCCGCATAGGGCAGCGCCGGCCAGCTCGCGGGAGCCTTCTTGAGCCCGAACACGGTCCGCAACGCCGTGACGTCCTGAAGGAGCATCGCCTCGAAGATCGGACCCATGTACACGAGCTCGACCTCGCCGAACGGAGGTCGCACACCTGCCCGGGGGGCCGCACGGTTCGCTACGTAGTGAGCGAGGAGCTGCGCGGCTGCATCGCGGAAAGGCTCGGGCAGGACGCGGCTCTCCGCAAGGCGGGAGAGGACGAAGTCCTTCTCTACACGGAGACACGGGAACGCTTGGCCATCGACGAGCGGGATCGCCTGGTTTGCCGGATAGGCGTCGAACGCGATCACGAGGCGGTCGAACGCCTGCTTCTGGAACGCGCGCTCGATGAAGACGTCCAGCGGGATCTTGGCCGCGCCCGGCATGCCCGCGCGGGCAGGATCCATGATGACGATCTGCTGCTTGGTGAACCCGTACACGTCGATCCGATCCGTCGGGAACACGCTGATGTTCCCGCACAGGAAGCGCCACAGCTCCTGCAGATCGTCCCGGCCACGCGGCGTCTGCTTGTTCGCTCCCTCCACGAAGAGCGCCATCCGGCGCCAGCCCCGCTTAGCTCGCGTCGTCGCCATCGTGCGCCCCACTGTCGCCGAAGACGTCCGACAGATACATCGCGCCAGGAGCAAGCACTCCCTCGTATCGCGTCACCTGCTCGAGCTCGGAGACACGCTCATAGCTCGTGTCACCCGCGTGCCGCTGGACGTGGATGATTTCGTCGGCGGCGACGTGGTCGAGCAGGAAAGGCGAGTGCGTGGTGAGGAGGATCTGGATCTCGTTCGACTCCGTGCGCAGCGCGTCGAGCACGTACTGAAGCGTCCATGGGTCGAGGCCATTCTCGATCTCCTCGATGACCAAGAGCGACGGCTTGGGATCGCTCTCGAGCAACGCGAAGATCGCCACCAAGCGCCGCATCCCCTCCGACAACAGCGAGGACGGGATCTCGAAGGAGCGTGTCCCACCGCGCGCCCGCATCCGCTCTTGGACGGTGAAGCGGTGCTCGTTGCCGACGGGCTCGACGATCAACCCCTCTACGCCCGGGAAGATCTCGTGCAAGCGATCCACGACGCGACCGAGCTGCCTGACCGACATCCGCATCAGCAGCGACGCGAGATCGTGGCCGTCGTCCGAGAGCAGAGGTCGCCACACCGCTGATTCGATTCGGCTGGGCATCGCGATCGCGGTCGGACTGAGCCGCAGGAAGACGGCGCGCGCCAGGAAATCCACGAGATCCGACGCGTTTCCCGTCCCATGGGTGCGCACGAAGCGGAGCCCGAGCTCGTTCCCGTCGCGCACGACGATCGGTCGGCCTCGTCCGCCAACCCAGCGGGTCACCCGCCCCTTCGAGAGCGCGCGCGAATGGATGGCGGTGAGTGCTCCGCTCGTCCGCCCCACGACACAGCGCTCGTATCGGATGCCAGCCTCGGTGACCTCCAGCACGTAGTGCACGGGGTGCCCTTGGGGGTGGCGCTGGTAGCGGAGGTCGAGCCGCACCGACTTGCTGCGGCGATTGAGGAGGTCAGTGAAGTCGACGTCCCCCGTCGCTGCTGGCACCCCGAGGAACGTTGCGTCGCGCAGCCACTGAATCGCCTCGACCGCGGAGCTCTTGCCCGATCCATTGCGGCCGATGAGCAACGTGAACGACCCGAGCGACGACAGCGAGGCGTCGAAGATGGCCTTGAAGCCCTGGATCGTGAGTGCGTTCAGCACCGTGTATGGCGCACCCTATCATCTCGCACGACGAGCGGATGCAAGAAGGATTGTCCACGAAGTCGGGTGGACCTTTGCGGGTCTGCCCCCTTGGGGGCAGCCCGTTGCCTACCACCGCTTGCGGGGGGGCTAAACTAGTACGCCCGCGGCCCCCAGTCCGGCGTGCTGCCGGCCTTCACGACCTCGATCTGATTGTTCCCATCCTCGTTGGCCACCACGATCCCGCCACGCGAGCTCGACCATGCCACGAGCCGCCCGTCGGGCGAGTAGCTCGGATCCTGGTTGCGCCCGCTGCCCTGGCTCAGGCGCTTGACGGCGCCGCTCTTGACGTTGACCGCGAAGATGTCGAATCCGCCGCCGGCTCGGCCCGCGTAGGTGACCCACTCGGCGTGCTCACCCGCACCGGGGTTCCAGTCGGGCGTTTGGTTGTAGTCGCCCTTCTTCGTCACGCGGTTGGCCCCGCCGCCGCCCGAGGTCATGCGATACACCTGCGGACCGCCGGCGCGGTCGGATACGAACGCGAGCTGGTTGCCCGCGCCGCTCCACGTGGCCGAGCCGTCGAGCGCCTTGTCGTTGGTCAGCCGCGCCTTGACGTTACCGCTGGTGTCGATGGTGTAGAGCTCGCTGTTGCCATCCTTGGACAGCGTGAGCGCGATCGTGCCGCCCTCGGGCGACATCACGCCGCCGAGGTTGAGGCCTGGGAACTTGCTCACCCGCACCGGCGCACCGCCCGAGCTCATCCACAGGTCGGGGTTGCGCTTGGCGTAGCTGGTGAACACCACCTGCCCACCGGGCCCGAGCGACGGCAGGATGTTGAGCGAGCGGTTGCCGGTGATGCCCGACACGTTGCCGCCGTCCATCTCGGCCGTGTAGACGTTCTTGGTGACCAGCGGATTGCGCTGCGTCCGAACGAAGGCGATCCGCGACCCGAACACGCCCGGCGTGCCCGTGTAGTAGTTGATCACCTCGTTCATGAACATGTGGGCCGCCTTGCGGCTGTCGCCCGAGGGGAAGCCCTTCGACAGCACGGGCTTGCTGCCCTTGGCGAGGTCGTAGAGCTGGAACTTGATCTGGTTGCCGACGACGGCGTTCTTGATCACTGCCTGCGCGCCGACCTTGTTCCACTCCTCGCGGTCGAACCCGGCCTCCTTGACGAGCGCGGCGGGGATCGAGCGGCGGTCGACGACCTCGAAGCCGGCCGAGATCTCCGCGTCGCGGCGGACCACGTTGCCGACCTCGTCACCGGCGGGCACCGCCAGCCGCAACAGCCCTACGTTGCTCTTGACGTCGACGTCCTCGGCCGCCGTGGCCGCGTCGACCACCGCAACGTCTTGCCCGGCCCAGTACGCCGCGAAGGCAAGGGAGGACGCGAGCACCATGGTTCCCATCAGAGTTCGCATGCGTGGACCTTCTCGTTCGGTGGGAAGGATAGCGGCGCACGCGGGGGAGGAAAAGGCCCGCCAAGGCGTTTGCACCGGGCCCACGAACGCAAAACGGCGGTGAGCTCCGAGCCCGCCGCCGTTCAACTGGAGTCCCAACTGGAGTCTAGAGGCCCTCGGGCCTTACTTCACCTTGCCCGCGCTCCAGTTGAAGCGATATTTGATCTTGCTGCAGTTGCCCGGCATCTTGCTTGCGATCTTGGACGGGGGCGGGTCCACCTTGAGCTGCTCCAGCGCCAGCTCCACCTGCTGCTGGCTATCTGCGTCCAGCGAGCCGCCCTTGCGCTTGACGTCCTTGATCTTACCGTCCTTGCAGACGGAGAGCTCGAACTGGAAGTTGCCGCCGGGCATCTTCGCCCCGAACGCGCCCACCTTGAGGTGGTTGAGCGCCTTCATCACGCTGGTCGCCCAGGGATCTCCGTCCTTGGCGAGATCGCTCCATCCACCCGGATCGCCAAATGGATCGCCGCGGTCCTGCGTGACCGTGGGCAGGTCGTTCTTGTAGGGCGTGTTGGCGGTGGTGGGCAGCTTGCTGGTGGGAAGCTTCTTGTCCTTCTGCTCGGTGGGCTTGGGCGTGTCGGTCTTCTTGGGCTTGTCGGGCGGATCCTCGGGCTTCTCCTCGGTGGCGGGCGTGGCCTTGGCGTCGTCGGTGACGGCTTCCTCGACGACCTCGACCTCCTCCTCGGCGCGGGTCTCCTGCACGATGATCTTCTCGGGGAGCTCCTTCTCGTCGATCTTCACGCCGAGCTTGACCAGCGCGCCCGGCTCGAAGTCGATCATGAAGGCGTCCTCGTCCTCGGCGCCCTCTTCGTCGCTCTTGGCATCGGCCATGGCGTTGACCCCGAGGAACACCAGCGCCGAGGACAGCGCCATGCCGCCGAGGCCGCCCACGAACGCGAGCGGGTTGCGGAACAGGTCCACGATATCGCGCCCGAATGCGCCGAAGACGGCGCTGACCGGGTTGCCGGTGCTTACGCGGACGGGGCGGCGGTTTGGAGCGTTCATGGTCCTTACTCCTTGGCGTGCGGGTCGGTCACGAATGCGACCTCGGCGACCTCGGCGTCCTTGAGCGCCACCAGGATGTCAACGATCCGACCGTGGTCGACGTTCTTGTCGCCCTGGAGGAAGACCTTGCCGTCTTCCTTGATCTTCACGTTGGTGGCGATCTCCTGCTTCATCTTGTCGGGCTGCTCCGACAGCGGCAACGTGCCCAGGAACGCGCGGCCGGTCTTGTCGACCGAGATCACGGTGTAGAGGAACTCCTCCTCGGTGATCTTCTCGCCACGCGCGCCTGGCAGCTCCACCTCGGTCCCGCCCTTCGGCGACATCATCGGCGACGCGACCATGAAGATGACCAGCAGGCAGATCATGACGTCGACCAATGAAGTGACGTTGATCGCCGATACCGGATCTTCTCCGGTCATCTCCTGGTTGATGATGCTCTTGTGAGACACGGAACGCTCTCGAGGCCTAGAGCTAGAAGAAGTGCCGCTTGACGATGTTCATGAAATCGCTGGCGAAATTGGTCATCTCTGCGTTGAGGACCTTGAGGCGGCGCTGGAAGTAGTTGTACGCCACGACAGCGGGAATGGCGCTGGCGAGGGCCATGGCGGTGGCGATGAGCGCCTCGGCGATGGGCCCGGCGACCGCGGCCAGATCGGCGCTGCCCGCGGCGGAGATCGCCATGAACGCCTCCATGATGCCCCACACCGTGCCGAACAGACCGATGAACGGGGCCGCGGAGCCCGTGGTGGCGAGGAACGGCAGCAGGTTCTCGAGCTTGGTGTTCTCGGCGAGGCGGGCGCGAGCCATCGCGCGCTCGACGTTGTCGGCATCGCCGGCGCGCTCGTGCATGGAGACCTGGGCCTCCATGCCCATCCCCATCTGCCCGTGGGCGCCCTCGCGGCTGCGCTTGACCTTGGACAGCTCCACGTAGCCCGCGCGGAACATCGCCGCGATGGGGCTCCGCTTGAGCCGCTCGGCCACCCCGTAGATCTCGTCGAGGCGCTTGCTGTCCCAGAAACGGTCGAGGAAAGTGATCGACTGCGCCTGCGCCTGCGTGATGTGCACGAGCTTGTAGAACATCACGAACAGGGTCAGCACCATCATCGTGATGAGAATGATCGCGACCACCAGCACGACGCCCTTGGTGTCGCCGAGGACCTTCATCAGGTCGACCTCGCCAAGGAGAGGGCCCAAGGACGACCCAACAAAAGCTGGAAATTGCGGCGCAATCACGGCCCGGGCAGGCTACGCCTCCTGACGGGGGGCGTCAATCACGGCAAGTACGGCGAGGTGCGGAAAATGTCTACCCAACACCTACATGTTGAGGTAGGATGTTGTGTGCACGGACCTGCGAGGTCGAGGGGGACACGATGACGACGTGGCAAGGCGATGGAATGCGAGGCGCGATGGTCATGCTGGCGTTGGTCACCGCGTGCAACGGCGACCCGACCCGCGAGGACACCTCGACGGGGATCACCGGGTTCCCGCTCTCCGGCACCACCGACGGTGATGGTGATGGCGACGACGAGGGCACCACGGGACACGTGCTCGACGTGGGTGCCGGCACCGGCCAGAACGGCGACGACGGGGGCGACTGCGTCCCGCAGAGCACCAACGCCACGCTCACCGGCACCGTCTACGCGCCCAACCTCGAGATCCCGATCAGCGGCGCGGTGGTCTACGTGACCCACGGCGATCCCGAGCCCGTGCCCGCGGGGGTGTACTGCGCCGAGTGTGTCCAGATCCAGTGCAACGAGCACTTCGTGCTGACCGAGCCCGACGGCAGCTTCGAGCTGCCGGCCACTGCGGGCCCGGGCCAGAAGCTCGTGGTCCAGAAGGGTCAGTTCCTGCACGTGGTCGACATCGACGTCGCCGAGGGCGACAACGCGGTGCCGGCCAACATGAGCAACCTGCCCGGCGAGTGGAACCCGGGCGCGGGCATGTGGATCCCCCGCATCGCCGTGGTCGAGACCTTCAACGACAGCATCTTCAACATCCTCGGCAAGATCGGCCTCGGCGAGGTGAGCGGCAGCGGCGGGCTCGTCAACGGCACCGAGCAGTTCGACCTCTACTCGCAGCCGGCCGGTGGCTCGCTGCTCGACGACCTCGAGGCGATGCGCCAGTACCACATCATCTTCATCCCCTGCATGTCGCAGGTGGACATGGGGGGCCTGTCGCCGCAGCGCATCGACAACATCCGGCAGTGGGTGTCCGAGGGCGGCAAGTGGTACGTGACCGACTGGGCGAACGAGTACCTCTACATGCCGTTCCCCAATTACCAGACGCTGCACGGCCAGGACTTCGATCCCGACCTCGGCTACTACGACACCACCGGCATCGTGCAGGATCCCGACCTCTTGGCGTGGCTCGAGGCGCTCCCGGCCCCGCTCAAGGACATCGGCGGCGGGCACCCCAACCTGTTGTCGCTACCGACCGTGGGCATCATCGACAACTGGTCGGGCATCGACAGCATCCCGCCCGTGATGGTGATGAACGACGAGGGCGAGCAGGTCGACGTGGGCCACCACGAGTGGGTGCAGGGCTCGTGCCCGGTGTGCAACCCGAGCAATTCGCTGCGGCCGATGACGATCAGCGCGCAGTACGGCTGCGGGCGCATGATGTTCAGCACGTACCACACCGACGAGGGCGAGCACGCCGGGTTCACGCCGCAGGAGCTGATCCTGCTGTACATCATCCTGGAGATCGGGGTGTGCCACGAGGAGACGCCGCCTCCGCCTCCGCCGGTCGGGTGAGGTAGAAGGCGCGCACGAGACGGCCGGTCCCTTGGCACGGGGCCGGCCGTTCGTACGTACGGGCGCGGCGGCCTGCCCCCCTTGGGGGGCACATGGTTGCCTGCTCGCAGCTCCCCCGGTTGCGGGGGGCATGGCTAGTTCGGGATGTACAGCAGCAGCAGGCCGTTGGTCAGATCCGGCGTGTTGCAGCTGTAGTCGAAGCCGTCGGCCGAGCTCGCCTGGATCCCCGAGGTGGCCTCGGCACCGTTGTTGCCGATGTTGGCGGCGCTGAGCGTGTCGGGGTAGCACACGTTGATCTGGCCGGTGGCCTCGTCGAACATCGCCTGCACACGGATGAGATCGGTGGTGTCGCCGCTATAGTGGGCGACCTCCCACTGCACCACCAAGCGGCGGTTTCCCGCCACGCCGAGCGTCTGATAGTAGACCTCGCTCGCCCCGGCGGCGGCCGGGTTGAGATCGTCCCAGAACACGTAGAGGTCGTTCGTGTTGGGCGCGGTGACGGTCGGCAGGCAGCTGTTGGTGAGCGACATGGCCGTCATCGTGCCGAAGTTGACCGCACCGTTGGACTGGATGTTGATGTTGGTATAGCCCACCCCGTAGAACGTGAACGTGAAGCCGATCGGCGCGGTGATGTTGTTGTCGTCGCCGAGCCCGGTGGCCGTGCCGGTGGCGACGATGTTGTCGCAGGGCAGCGGCGCACCCTCGATCTCGTAGCCGGTGTAGCCGCTGTCGCTGCCGAACGGCACGCCGGGGATCTCGCAGCTCGTGAAGTCGAACTGACAGCTCGGAGCACACGTGAGCGTGCCGGCCACGAGGCCCAGCGAGGCGCACGTCTCCCCGTCGAGGTTGGCGCCGTCGCAGCCCTCGCCCGGGTCGACCAGGTCGTTGCCGCAGGTGTTGCAGCCCGAGATGTCGAGCGCACAATCGTTGGTGCACGCCAGTGTGCCGCCGACGTAGCCCTCGGACACGCAGTCGGCACCCGCGAGGTCCGGCCCATCGCACGGCTCCACGCCGTCGATGATGTCGTTGCCGCACATGATGCACTGGCTGAAGTCGTAGGTGAGGCAGTCGGGCATGCAGTCGAGCTGGCCGCTCGAGTAGCCCTGGCTCTCGCAGGTCTGCCCGAGCGTCAGGAATTGGTCGCAGACCTCCTCGTCGTCGACGATGTAGTCGCCGCAGGTCCCACACCCGTCGGTGCGGAGCGTCATGCAGTCGAGCGAGCACGCGAGGAAGCCGTTGTCGAAGCCCTCGCTCTGACAGGTGGACCCGGCGAAGTCCATGTAGTCGCAAACCTCCATCGGGCCCTCGGCGATGCCGTTGCCGCAGGCGAAGTTGCTGCAGCCGGCAGAGATGTAGCCGGAGCAATCGTCCGCACAGAGCAGCTGGCCGCCGTCGAAGCCCTGCGTCGTGCAATCCTCGCCGTCGAGCGCGGTGCCGTCGCAGACCTCTTCGCCCTCGATCACCCCGTTGCCGCACTCCTCGACCGGCAGGGTGGTCGACCCGTCCATCGCCGTCGTGCTCGACTCGGCCGCCGTCGTGCCGCCGCTGCTGCTGCTGTCGAGCCCGCCGCTCGAGCTCGAGTCTTCCGGCCCGCTGGACGTGAGCGGAGACGTCGTCGTCCCGCCGCCCGAGCTCGACTCGTCCCCCGGCGTGACGCCGGAGTCGTCACCACACCCCAGCACCAGCAAGCTGGCGCCACCCAACCACGCGAAGCTCTTCCGCATGGATCGCGACTCTACCGGGGGTCGGAGATCGCGGCTACGATTTCGCGCATCCCGGTGACGAGCAACGAGGGGTCGATGCGAGGTTTGGCGGACCCGGCAGTGCCTGGGATCCGGCACGGGTTGCCGCTCGGGCGGCCTGGCAGCGCCAGGACCGGGCAGGGGCATGCCGCTGGGCGGCCACCACGTGGTCGCCGCACCCTCGCCTCCCCTGCTAGGCTGCCGTCGATGGCCCGCCGGCTCGCTTCCCTCGTCGTCGTCGCCCTGGTGGGCGCCTGCGGCGGCGACACGGGTACGGTCGAGCTGGCGTGGGTGATCGTCGATCGCGACGGCGACCCGATCTACCCGGGCGGGGTGTTCACGGCCGACGACGAGCGCGACTCGTGCGAGCTGTCGGGCGTCGCGGCGGAGCAGGCAATCCCCTACGACCTGCGGGTGGAGCTCGAGATCTGCGACCCCGGCTGCGAGGCGGGCTGTGACGCCGACGAGTGCCTGGTGGTCCCGCGGCACGTGTTTCCCTGCACCACCGCCCGCGGCAACGATCCCGACGTGCCCGCGTCCGACCAGCCCTACCTGTTCACGGTGCGGGCCGTGCTCGACGCGCCGGTGTTCACCAGCGATTGCCGCGACCCCGCATCGTCGTGCCTGGCCGTGCCCGCGCCGCGCGAGCGCGTGGTCACGGCGGGGCTGGTGACCGATCTGCAGGTGTACCAGATCGTGGTCGACGTGGACCGGCAGGGCGACGCCTCGCTCGACCTGGAGGCCTGCGGCTGTGCGTAGGCGATCCTTCCTCTGGCTGGCGCTGCCGGGCCTCTCGCTGGCGTTGCCGGGCTCATCGCTCGCGCTGGTGCTCGCCGGCTGCGTGTACCCGACCACCGAGCCCACCGGCGTGGAGCTCTCGTGGCGCTTCGTCGAGCACGACACGCCCCCGGGCGAGGAGCAGCCGCGCGTGCGCAGCTGTAGCGGTGCGATCACCCAGCAGCTCGCGTTCGAGATCGCCGACGACGACGAGCCGCGGCGCCACGGCGTCATGCGCTTCGACTGCACCACGGGCTTCCAGACCGGCGTGCAGCTCCAGACCTCCGCCTCCGACGCGTTCGTGCAGCTCGATCCGGGCCGCTACTCGTTCGGGGTGCTCGCGATCGACGACGCCGACAACGCGCAGCTCGCCGAGCGCGTGCTGGAGCGCGAGGTCGACGTGAACGAGCGAGGGGTGACGGTGGAGATCTGGGAGCTGCAGCGGGCTCCGGTCCCGTGGACCCTCGAGCTGCACGGCGCCGATGCCTGCGAGGAGCTGGCGCTGTCGCTGGTCTACGCCGAGCCCGAGGACGCCCTGCCCGAGCAGGCGCCCGCCGAGGACGACGCGCCGTCGCTGCTCTATCGCAGCGAGCTGCAGAGCGACCGCGAGCTGCCGGTCGACGGCCAGGCCACCGCCTGCGACGCGGCGCTCGACGGCGTGCACCGGTTCGACAGCGTCGATCGCGGGGACTACCTGCTCGAGCTCGACGTCGACGGCCGTGCGTGCGCGGTGCGGGTCGATCTGCAGGGGCGCGACGGGGCGACCAGTGTCATCGACCTTGCCAGCCTGCCGTGCGGGGGCTAGAAGACCCGGAAGGCATGAGAATTCGCGCAGAGATGGTTGCGGCCCTCGCCCTCGTCGGCGTGGCTGCGTGCCAGGAGCCCCCCAGCTATCGGCTGCGCTGGGCCATCGAGGGGCGCCAGATGCTCGACGCGGCTGCATGCTCGGAATCGGGGCTGCTCCAGGTGCGGCTGCGGGCCATCACGGTCTCCGGGCTGCTCGCCGACGAGCGCACGTACCCGTGCTTCAACACCGCGCTGGCCGATCCCGAGGGCACCGTGGGCGGCTCGGCGCTGCCGCCAGGGCGCTACGCCATCGAGCTGCGAGGGATCGACCGCACGGGCGACCCGTGGGACGCAGAGGAAGCCCCGAGCCTCGAGCCCGGCGCGCCCGAGCCCACCGGCTGCGTCACCGAGGGCGACGCCGCGTGCCGTCCCACGGAGCTCGTGTGTGATTGCCAGCAGCTCTTGGTGATCGCCGCGGGCTCGTCGGCCCCCGAGGTCGATGCCATGGTGGTCGAGGAGGGATCTACCGTCGAGCTGCCCGAGTTCGTGCTCGTGCCCCCGGTGCAGTGCATCGACGGCATCGACAACGATCTCGACGGCCTGGTGGACGTGGGCGACCCCTCGTGCAACGTCGACTTCGGCGACGGCTCCGAGGGCGTGCCGGTGGGCGTGACCGAGCTGCGGCTCGAGCTCGAGCTCCTCGACGACAACCCCGCGGTGAGCTGCGCCTCGGTGCCGCTGCGCCGCCTACGGCTGGAGTACGGGGAGGGCGACGCCGCCGAGGTCGTGCTCGAGGAGCCGTGTGACCTCGAGCGGCCGTATTTGGCGTCGCTGCGGCTGCCCGCGGGCACCGCGGTGTTCTCCGCCGTGGGGCTCGACGCGGGCAGCGAGCCCGTCACCGTGACCAAGACCTTCGAGGCCGAGATCTCGCCGATCGGCGGCACCGTGCAGCAGGCCATCGACTTCGGGCCCGAGGACTTCCTCGAGCCCATCGTCCGCGAGATCCGCGTCTCGCCCGGCTACGTGAGCGAGCTGGGGCTGCAAGCCAAGACCCGCTACTCGTGTGCGCCCCCCCCGCTCGTGGTCGGCAGCGAGATCACCCGCGGCACGCTCACCATCGCGGGCCTGCGCGCGCAGGTGCTCAACGGTCACGGCGGCCCGCTCGACACCCCGGCCACGCTCGACGACGGCATGGTGCTCGACGGAGAGAACGTGATCGAGTGCAGCTCGAGCCTGGTCACCGCACCGCTCGAGTGGGGCAGCTTCACCATGGAGATCGAGGCGCTCTCGGCCGAGGGCGAGGTGTGCTTCTCGAACGTGGGCGCGCCCGTGCTGATGTCCCCGGGCGGGGTCAGCGGCTTGTTCGCGCCGCGGGTCTACGGGCCCGACGGCAAGGTGCCGGCCTCGTGCCACGACTGCGAGGTCGATGCCGACTGCGGTCTCGAGGGCGAGCTCTTCTGCGTGGAGAACGTGTGCCAGGGCCGATGCTCGAGCGACGCGGAGTGCGTGAGCGACGAGCTCGGCGACCTCGGCTTCGTGTGCAGCGACGACGGCCGCTGCGCTCGCGGTTAGACCACGTCGACCTGGAGCGAGCGAGCCTCGCCGCTTCGCTGGTAGCTCACCACGAAGCTCTGGGCCGAGCGCACGCTCATGTAGAGCATCATGACGTCCTGGGCCGAGCCGAGCGCGGTGCCGTTGACGTGGGTGATGACGTCACCGACCTTCAGGCCCACGATTTCGGCCGCGGTGCCGGAGTCGATGGAGTCGATGCGGATCCCGGTGACGGTGCCGGCGACTCGGGTCACCCGTACCTGCCCTGCCATCCTCGTGCCGTGCTCGCGCGCCCGGTCGGCGAACTCGGCGGTCACGGTGCAGCGCTCGCGGGCCTCGTCGCACGCGATCGCCTGCTTGGCGCCCGCCAGGGGGTCCCCCGCGGGGGTGGTCGGGTCGCTCTTGGTCGAGTCCTCCACGGCCTCGACCATGCCGTCCCAGGTCTTCTCGATCTTCTTGGTGTCGACCTTGTCGAGCTGCTCCTTGGCCGAATCGACCCCGCGCGAGATCGTCTCCTGCGTGGCCTGGGCCACCTCGTTGGCCTCCCGCGCCACCTCCTTGGCCTCCTCGGACTCGAGCGAGCCACACGCGGTCGAGCCCACGAGCACGGCGAGGCAGCACTGGCCGAAGGCCTTCGTCCGCCGCAGGCGGGCGATATACGAAGAGCCGCCAGAGATCTTCGATGACGACGCGTTCACCATGGTCAGGATAGACAGCTCGCCGCTTCGTTGCATGCCCTTTGGCGATCACACCCCGATCCAGGCGTCGCCGGGCCTACGCCGAAGACCGCCAGCCTTCGGCGCCCGCGCCGACCGGGCTCGTGTGCTCGCAGCCATGGGCGTGGGTGGCTCTATACTGCGCCTCGGATGGCGCGAGGGTTCACGATCAGCTGGGGATCGCGGTGCTTGTTGGGCGCGCTGCTCTCGGGCGGCTGCGGCAACGACGGCACGGGGCAAGCATGGGAGCCCGGCTCGGGCACCGAGGGCGACAGCGATGGCGTCGATGCCTCGACGACCGCGAGCGAGAGCACGGCGGCCTCGGTCGACTCCGCGCCCGACGACAGCAGCGGTACGGCCGACGGCTCCAGCGGTGAGCCGCCGCCCATGCAGCCCACCGTCGACGTGAGCCACGATCGCGAATTCCGCGGCGTGTGGGTGGCCACCGTCAGCAACATCAACTACCCGAGCAGTCAGGGGTTGTCCGTCGACGCGCAGCAGCAGGAGCTCGTGGACCTGCTCGACGTGATGGTCGCCCACAACCTCAACGCGATCGTGTTCCAGGTGCGGCCCGAGGGCGACGCGTTCTATGCCTCGGCGCTCGAACCGTGGAGCCGCTTCCTCATGGGCACGCAGGGGACCGACCCCGGCTTCGACCCGCTCGCGTGGGTCATCGAGCAGGCGCACCCGCGCGGCATCGAGGTGCACGCATGGCTCAACCCCTACCGCGCCAAGGTGAGCCTCTCGTCCACGCTCGCCGCCGGCCACATCGCGCTGGAAGAGCCCGGCTACGCCTACGAGTACGGCAACTTCCTGTGGATGGACCCCGGCGGCGAGCCGGTGCAGGAGCGGGTCATCGACGTGATCCTCGACATCGTCGATCACTACGACGTGGACGGGATCCACTTCGACGACTACTTCTACCCCTACCCCAACGGCGATCCGTTCCCCGACGGAAGCACCTACGACGCGTACCAGAATGGCGGTGGCGCGCTCGGGCTCGGCGACTGGCGGCGCGACAACGTCAACGGGCTCATCGAGGTGCTCCACGAGTCGATCGTGGGCACCCGCGATCACGTGCGCTTCGGAGTCTCGCCGTTCGGGATCTACCGCCCCGGCATGCCACCCGGGATCTCCGGGCTCGACCAGTACGCGGAGATCTACTCCGACCCGCTGGTATGGATGGACGAGGGCTGGGTGGACTACCTCGCGCCGCAGCTCTATTGGCCCACCACCCAGACTGCGCAGGCCTACGAGCCCTTGCTCGAGTGGTGGGCGAGCATGACCTCGGAGGGGCGCTACATCTTCGCGGGCAACTTCCTGTCGCAGATCGGCACCAGCAGCGACTGGACGACCGACGAGATCCTCACGCAGGTGGAGCTGTCGCGGACGTACCGCGACCTCGGCTCGATGGGAAACATCTTCTTCCACATCGAGCCGTTCGTGAGCGACGACCTCGGGGTCGGCACTGCGCTCTACGAGACGTTCTACGCCGGGCCCGTGCTCACGCCTCCGCTGGCCGCGAAGCTCGGGGAGGAGGTGGTACCGCCGTGGGTGGAGCTCGCGGGGAACACCGTCACCTTGACCGCACAGGACGACACGCCGCTGCGATCGTGGGTGGTCTACGAGGACGCCGGGGCGGGATTCGAGCTGGTGGACATCGTGCCGGTGGAGACCACCAGCTTCGAGCTGCCGAATTCCGGCACCTGGGCCATCAGTGCGGCAGCGCGGAGCGGGGTGGAGAGCCGCGGGGTTCTGGTGGAGGTGCCGTGATGGCGGCGCGAGCAGCGGTATGATCCAGGCCATGCCCACCGCTACCCGCGTCGTCGTCATGCTCCTCGCCGGTCTCGCTGCGCCGGGCCTGGCCGCCGCCGCAGAGCCCTACTGCGAGGGCAACCCTGCGGTGATCTACTGCAACGACTTCGAATCCGGCGACCTCGACGGGCTCGAGGCGGGCGAGCGCGCGACGGTGGTCGCCACGAGCGATGGCGCTCCGGCATACGACGGCAGCTACTCGCTGCACGCCGACTTCACCCCGCCGTACGACGCCGAGGCGGAATTCGGGGTGCGCTTCACCGGGGTCGAGCGAGTCTACCTACGGTTCTATGTGCGCTTCGATGCCGCGTGGGACGAGCCCATGCACCACTGGTACGCGATCCATGGCGATCACCCCGACGACCAGTGGTCATGCCACGGCGACGCCGGCTGCCGCCCCAACGGGCAGATCTGCCTGAGCGGCACCACGGTCGACAGCCGCGAGACGGTCGACGGCCAGCTCCCCGGCGAGCCGTTCTTCTATACCTATCACCCCGACATGAGCTGCGACCCCGAGCGCTCGTGCGCCAACTATAATGACCCGCAGGCGGTCTGCGATGGCTGTGCCGCCAAGGGGCTGCCGTGCGAGAACGGCCTCGAGTGCTGCTGGGGGAACTGGTTCGACATCAATCAAGGCGTGCAGATCTCGATGGCGCAAGACACCTGGTACGCGGTCGAGACCATGGTGGTGGCCAACACCCCCGGTATGACCGACGGCGAGATGGCGCTGTGGATCGACGGTCAGCTCGTCGCCCAGCACGGTGGGCTCGAGTGGCGGGCGATCGACGAGCTGCTGCTCAACCATGTGATCGTGTGGAATTACTATCCCGAGGTCGCGAGTAGCCGCAGCATTTGGTTCGACAATCTCGTGGTGAGCACCGAGCCGATCGGCGTGCTCGGTGGCGGCGGCGGGGAGACGACGGACGACAGCGGTGGTCCGGTCGACGACTCGGGCGGGGGAGTGACGGGGGTCGACGCGGGGGATCCGACGTCGGGCGCCGACGCCACGGGCGCGGGCTCCGGAGGGCCAGCGGGCTCGAGCGGTGGAGCTTCGACGGGATCCGCCGGCAGCGACGAAGGCGGGTCGGGCTGCGGCTGCAGAGCCTCGTCTCCCTTCGCGCCCGCCATGCTGCTGCCGTGGCTCGGTCTCCTGCTCGTCAGGCGTCGCCGCTAGCAAGACGTGGCGCCCGTGAGCCGCGGGGTCCTGGTGGAGCGGCTCAGCACACCGACGGCGGCGCACAGGCCCATGTGCCGTCGGCGGCCGGGATGCAATTGTCGTCGTCGTTGGCGCAGTCCTGGGCGCGCACGCAAGCATCGTCCGGCGTGCGACAGCCGGTGACCCACTGCTCGCCGCAGCTGAGCTCCGCCTGACCCAGGCCGCAGACGCCCGAGGGGCATGCGCCGTCGGAGGCACAGCCGCCCTGGATGCACTGCGTGCTCGTGGGGTAGCCGGGGGCCGCGCCTCCGCACGCGCAGATCTGGCCATCGTCGCAGTCGGCATCGGTGGCGCAGCCGTAGACGCACTCGCAGCCCGAGAAGAAGCCGCTCATGTAGAGGCAGGCGCCATGGGCAGCCGCCGTGCAGTCGGCATCGACCTCGCACGAGCCCGACATGCCGTTGCAGGCGATCCCCGTGGGCATCGGCTGGGCACACTCGACCGCGGCGGCACGATGGATCGTGCCATCGTTGCAGCGCACGAAGCCCGTGGATGCGTCGTCGGGTGAGTCGAGCTGAGCGATCTCCACCGGGAGCTCGCAGCCTTCGACCGGGGCAATGCCGGTGTTGCTCTCGGAGGCGCTGTCCGGGGTGGTGCCTCCGTCCTGGCCTTCGTCGGTCATGGGCTCGCTGGTACATGCAGCGAGCGTGGTCGCGGCGAGCACGGCAGCGAGCGAGCGCGCTCGCCTGCGGCGGCGAAGCACGGCCAGCAGCACCAGCAGGCCCCAGCCGTGCGCGCGGGTGGGCGTGGCCGTGCAGGCGCAGCCACCCGTGTCCTCGCCATCGGCGAGCGCGGTGTCGGTACCGTCGCTGCCCGAGCTCGAAGGGCTTGGGGGCTCGTTGGTGCTCGTCGTGCCCGCATCGGCCTCGGAGGCCGAGCCGCCGTCGAGCGGGCCATCGAGCGGACCGTCGCTTCCGCCGGTCGATACGGGGCATGGCTCGTCGCCGCCCTGGCAGTCGTCGTCGAGCCCGTTGCCGCATAGCTCCGGCAGACCCGGGGCGACCTCGGCATCGGCGTCGTCGCAATCTCCCGCGCACAGGATCACGCCATCGGCGTCGGCATCGACCTCGTCGGGCGGCAGCGTGCCGTCGCAGTCGTCGTCGAGGCCATCGCAGATCTCGGTGCCACCGGGGTGTGCGGCGCCGGCTCCATCCTCGCAGTCGTCGCCGCCGCACAGCACACCCACGTAGCCGTCGGCGTCGGAGTCGTTGCAGCCGCACGCGTCGCCCGACGCGAGCCGACCGTCGAGCAGGCCGTAGCCGTAGTCGTTGTCGGGCGTGCCCGCCTGGCTCGAGGTCTCGTGCACGAGCTCCAGCATCACCTGGGCCGTGAGCGTGGGCCGGGCCTCGAGCAAGAGCGCCACGAGACCCGCGGCCATCGGCGCGGCCGCGCTGGTGCCATCCACCCCGGCGTACTGATCCGTGGTCCCGTACGCCACGCTGGTGAGCCCGGCACCGGGAGCCATCACGTCGGGCTTGATGCGGCCGTCGGCGGTGGGCCCTCGCGAGGAGAAGCCGGCCACCACGCCCGCGAGATCGACCGCACCCACGCCGATGGCCCCGAACGCATCGGAGGGCGTGCCAAGGGTCATGGGCGCGGGCCCCGAGTTGCCGAGTGACGCGATCACCACGAGCCCGTTGTCGAACGCGGCGTTGACCGCGATCGCCGTCACCGTCGTCTGTCCGTCGAAGTCCGAGTACTGGTACCAGTCGAGGTATCCGAGCGACGCAGTGAACACGTCGGCGCCCTGGAGCTCGATCCACTCGAGACCCGCCACGTAGTAGTCCTCCTCGACGGGGGCCTCGTTGAACGCATCTTCGGTCTTGCTGAGGATCACCGAGACGCCCGGTGCGACGCCCATGAACGTGCCGGGATCCGAGCCGGCCAGGAGCGCGAGCACGCGGGTGCCGTGGCTGGGCTGCTGGTCGGGATCGCCGGGCTCGATGCCGACGATGTCGTCGTCGTTGATGAAGTCGTGGGCGGCGAGCACGTCGAGGCTCGCGAATGCCTGGTGATCGAGATCGAAGCCGGTGTCCTGCACGCCCACCACCACGCCGGCGCCGGTGAGACCGCAATCCTGCTGCAGCGTGGTGGCGCCGATGAGCTCGAGCTGCGCCTGCGCGAGCCCGAACGGAGCCGGTCCGGGCTCGCCGGGCAGCGGCGAGGGGGCGAGCGAGGGCGAGGGATCGCGCCGACCACGGGCGACCGGCGTGAGATGGGAGACCTCCGGGAGCGCAGCGAGCTCGACGAGCTGGGCGGGGGTTGCATCCACGCTCACGGCGTTGAGCCAGCGCGACGTCACGCGCACGCGTGCCCCGGTCGCTTCGACATGAGCGATGTGATCGGCCGACACCGGTAGATCGCGAGCATCCACGGCCACGGGCCCGCGCGCGCGCTGGCGACGGGCGAGCGTTCGCGGCAAGAGCTCCGTCTGGCGGCTCACGAGCGCCGGCGCGAGCGCGCTACCGTGCGCGGCCGGGCCCTTGTCCACGAAATGCACCCACACGTGCTCGCCGGCCCATGCGGAAGCCGGCGAGCCCACGATCGAGAGCAGCGCCAGCGCGACGCCCCAACGTTCCACGGCACGTTCCACGGGGCGGAGCATACCCCAGCCATGCCGGATGGACTGTGGTGGACTAGCGCTCGTCGCCGGTGGCTCGCGGGCGCGAGGGATCGGTGATCCACTCGCTCCACGAGCCCACGTAGAGCCGCGGAGCGGGCAGACCGGCGTGGACCATGGCGAGCACGTCGTGGCACGCGGTCACGCCCGAGCCGCAGTAGACGATGGCGTGCTCGGGCGCGGTGGTGGCGAGGCGCTCCTCGAAGCGCTGGCGCAGCTCGGTGGCCGAGCGAAAGCGGCTGCCCTGGCCGAGATTACCCGCGAAGGGTGCGCTGCGAGCCCCTGCGATGTGGCCCGCCACTGGATCGCTGGTCTCGTTCTCCCCGCGGTAGCGCTCGGCGGCGCGGGCATCGAGCACCACCGCCGTAGGATCATCGATCGCCGCGAGCACCTCGTCGGCGGTGACCGAGGCCACCAGCGAGGGCCCGGGCTCGAACCGCGTGGGCTTGCCCGCGAACGGCTTGCCCGGCGCGAGCGGATTGCCAGCGGCCGTCCACGCCCCGATGCCGCCGTCGAGCACCGCGGCCGCGCGGTGGCCCACCCAGCGCAGCATCCACCACAGGCGTGCTGCGAACGCGCCGCCCATGTCGTCGAACGCGACCACCTGCGTGCCTGCGTCGATGCCCCAGCGACCGAGCGTGGCCACGAACGCCTCGCGCGAGGGCAGCGGGTGTCGGCCGGTGCGGCCGGGGATCACCGGATCGCTGAGATCGCGATCGAGATTGGCATGGAGCGCACCGGGGATCGTGCCCTCGCCGAACGCTCGCGGGCCCGCCTCCGGGTCGCCGAGCTTGAAGCGGCAATCGATGACGCGCCAGCTCGGATCCCCGAGGTGCGCGGCAAGGGTCTCGACGTCGACGAGGGTCTCGTGTGCCATGCGGCCTCCGTTTGCTCAGTGCAGGATCTCGTCGCCCGAGCGCTCGCTGCGGCTCGGACGGCCCTCGGTGCGCAGGTCGGCGCCGGTGGTGTTGCCGATCGCGATCACGTCGACCTCGGGCTTGGTCTTCTCGTACAGCGTCGGAAATGCCCCCTCGGCCGCGTAGGCCTTGCGCACGCGCTCGTAGAGCGTGTGGTCGAACATCTCGCGGAATTCGTCCTCGGTCATGAACGTATCGGCGTAGAGGAACGAGTAGCCGCCCACCTCGCGGGTGAAGTGCTCCATGGCGCGCATGGCCAGCGTGGCGTTGTAGGGCTCGCCGCGCTTGACCGCCGCCGGCACGCCGTAGACGCCGAGGTCGTTGTACATCCCGAAGTTGGTACCCGGCACCCGCGTGTTGGGCCGCGGCGGCCGGAGCTGACCGGAGCGCTCGCCGTGATCGAAGATCGCGCAGGGATAGACGAGCACCGGGTAGATGTCGAACAGGTGCTCGGACAGCTCGATCGCCCGCGGCAGCGAGTCGAGCGGCAGCACGATGTCCTGGAACACCTGCTTGGTGAACGTCAGCTCGCGGATCCCCGGCGTGGTGGTGAGCTTGAGGAACTGGATCTTGGGCGGGCACATCCAGCCGAGCGTCCAGCGAAACAGCGGGTGATTCCCGAACGGGATCATGTCGCGCAGCGTCCAGAAGATCGCGCGATCGTGGCGGTGCAGGTAGTCGCGCAGCGGGACGTACTCCTCGCCCTCGCGCTGCAGGAAGCCCCGCACGTGCTCGAAGAACCACGGCTTGTACCAGCGGTTGACGGGGTTGATCTTGGCCCGCTCCTCCGGCGTGATGGGTGTGGCAAATTGCCCCGACATCACCACGGCCTCTTCCTTGGCGAAGATCGTGGCCTCCACGAAGTCGGGGCGGTCCTCGCCCGACGACAGCTCGTGCAGGCGCGCGCAGTACTCGACCTGCGAGCGCACCGGCTCGTAGCGCAGGTGCACGTGCGACTGGATCTTGATGATCTGGAGCTCGAGCGCCACGAGGAACCCGAGCGTGCCGTGCGACCACGGCAGCGCGCGGTAGAGCTCCGTGTTCTCGTCAGCGGTGGCTCGCACGAGCCGCCCGTCGCCGCAGACCACCTCGTAGGCGAGCACCGTCTCCTGATAGAGGCCGACCTTGTGCGAGTGCGTGGTCATGCCCACCGCCATCGCGAGGCCCCCCACTGTCGCATCCTCGACCTCGAGCGTGACGGCGAGCATGTAGCCGCGCGCCACCAGCTCGCGGGTGATCTCGCCCACGGTCACCAGCGGCTCGGTGGTGACGGTGAGCCGCTCTTCATCGATTTGCAGGATCGACCGAAGGTTGCCCATGCGGATCCGGTGCAGCGCATCCTTGTTGACGAAGCGCGTGGAGAGGTTGACCCACGGCGCGCGGTCGGTGCACATCGGCAACCGCTGGTCCTCGGGCTGATCGGCCCAGCGCCGCACTTGCGCCTGGATCGCCGCCACGCGCGTGCCGTGATCGGCCGGCGACGACTGCCGCCGCTGCACCCACTGCCGCGCGCGATGGCCGAGGTCGAACAGCTTGCTGGCCGGCAGGCAGAACCCCACGATCACCCCCACCCGATGGCGGGTCATGAAGTCGGCGAAGCGTTTGTCGAGCGCGCGCAGCAGGGACATGGCGGGAGCATACCGCACACGCACCGATCTGGTACCGTAGTGTACAGGCGTCGTGTCGCAGCTCGTGAACCTCAGCCCATTCGCTGCAGAGCTCCTGCCATCGATCGATCGCCACGACGAAGACCTGGCCCTGATCGTGGTCGCGGGCCGCTTCTCGATGCCGCGGGCGGGTCGTCCTGCCAGCGACCCGCCGCTCGTCCACGAGCAGCAACAACCGGTACGGCTCGCCGACGAGCACTGGGGTGATCCCGCGACCTCGAGCCTCCGCTACGAGGGGCAGAGCGCCCCGAAGCGGCCCGGGACCGACGTCTACCTCGTGGGTCACGCGTGGGCACCCGGCGGCCAGCCGACCTCGCGCGCCCAGGTGGGGCTTCGCGTAGGGCGGTACCAGCGCGGCGCGGTGGTCTTCGGTGAACGCTATTGGCGCGAGGGTATGGGCGGGCTGCAGCCGTCGTCGCCCGTGCCATTCACGCAGCTGCCGCTCGTCTACGAGCGGTGCTTCGGGGGCCGGCCCGAGAGCCCAGGCTCGGCCGTCGCCGAGGCGTCCGAGCGCAACCCCGTGGGGCGCGGGCTGCTGGCACGACCGCGTCAGGCTGCGGGTGAGCTGCTGCCCAACTTCGAAGATCCCAACCAACTCATCGCTACACCGTCCGACCTTCCTCCCCCGCAGGGGTTCGGACCAATCGCTCGATACTGGCAGCCACGGCGTGCCCTTGGCGGCACATACGACGATCGCTGGCTCGAGTCCCGCGCTCCGCTGTGGCCCCCCGATCTCGACGATCGCTTCTTCTGCGCAGCATCGGCGGGCCTGTGCGCCATGCCGCACCTGCGCGGCGGAGAGGCCGTTCGCCTCGTGGGGGTCTCACCCGATGGGCCGATCGACTTCGCGCTGCCCGTGGTCCGCTTGCGCTGCAAGCTCGATTTTCACGACCGCTCCGTTCGCCATGCGATGGCCCTCGATGCCGTGGTGCTCGAGCCCGACGACGGATCGTTCACGCTGGTGTGGCGCGCGAGCGAGCGCGTGGGCAAGCAGCTGCTGGCGCTCGAGACCGTCGTGGTGCGCGCGCTCGAGCCGTGGGAGGCAGATCCGTGAGCAAGGCCCTCGCTTGCATCGGAGCCGCGGGTCTGGCGTGTCCGCTCGGGTTGCGGCGCTGCCCTGCCGCCGCGGCGATGCGGGCGGGCATTCGGCGCTACGTCGAGATCGACTCGATTGGCGATGCCGCAGGCGACCCGGTCAGGGCCAGCCGGCTGGCCCTCCTCGAGGAGGACGACCGACTCGCGCGCGCGTGGTGGCTGGCCCACCATGCGCTCACCGAGGTACGCGACGAGTGGCTGGGACTCGGCGGGGCGCTGACCGAGCCAATCCCGGCGTTCGTCGTCGCACCCGACCCCTCGGCGGGGCCGGCCCCGTCCGCGGAACAGCTGCAGCAGCGGCTCCTCCGCCACGCGCCGGCTGGGCTCTCGCTCGTGCTCGGACCCACGGGTGTGGTACCGGGCGGACGCGCCGGGATATTCGAAGCTCTCCAACGCGCGCTGGTCCTGCTCGATGCCGGCCGAAATTCCGTGGTGCTGGTAGGAGGGCTCGACTGCCTCACCAGCGCACCCGTGCTGCGGGCGCTGGCCGCCGACAATCGCGTGCTCGGGCGGGCCAATGGCGATGGGATCGTACCAGGCGAAGGCGCGGCCTTCGTGCTGCTGGCAAGCGCGCGGGTCATGAGCGAGCGTCAAGCCCCAGCGCGATTGCTCGGCTTGGGTACGGCTCGCGATCCGCACCCGTTCGCATCGCCGCGACCGGGCCGCGGCGACGGCCTGACCCGGGTGTTTCGCGAGCTCGCGGCCCGCTTCTCGGGCCGGGTCGACGAGGTGCTCTCGGCGCAAACCAGCGAGGGGTTCTGGGGCCGCGAGCTGTCCTACGCGTATCTCCGCAACCCTGGGCTCATGCCCGAGCCCATGGTCACCACCACGGTGGGGATGGCGCTGGGCGACACCGGTGGTGCAGCCGGGGCAATTGCGCTCGTGCTCGCCCTCGAGGCTCTGAGGCCCCCCACGCTGCCCTTGCGCGCGCCCCCACCCACGAGCGTGCTCGTTCATGGCAGCTCCGACGAAGGTGTCGTCGGTGGGTGTATCGTCGGTGGGAGGTCGTGATCCGTGTCCGTCTTTGCCAACTCGCGACTCATCCTCCATGCGGGCGATGGCCAGCAGCACGTGGCCGCCCCGCCAGACGTCTGCAAGACCCCCTCGCCTGGTGGCCCCGTGCCGATCCCCTACGTCAACATGGCCATGGACAGCGATCTGGCCAAGGGGGCCAAGAAGACCAAGATCGAGGGCAATCCCATCGCCATCGCGAACAGCGAGCTGAGCACCAGCACCGGCGACGAGCCGGGGACGGCGGGCGGCGGCCTCGTCTCCAGCAAGACCAAGGGCAAGCTCACCTGGGCCAGCGCCAGCTCCGACGTGATGGTCGAGGGCAAGGGAGTGGTGCGATTCCTCGATCCGACCCAGCACAACGGCAATACCTCCAACACCGCGTTCATCAGCGCGGGCACGACCGGGCTCGCGTATGGCGACGACAGCCCTTGTACGATCTGCTCGAAGTCGCTCGACAACCACCGGGTCTTCGAGGGTACGGCCACCAAGTCCAAGGCCAAGGGTTTCCTCGAGGCACTCGGCGAGGTGCTCAAGGCGCAGCGTCCCGACGTCCAGCGGGCGATGGCACTGACGCAGCAGTCGCGGGACATCCATCGCCAGTACCAGCCCGCCGTCGACGTGGCCAAGAAGGACGTCAAGGACGCTCAGGACAAGGTCACCCTGATCCTCGACGACATCAAGCGCAATCCCAAGGTCAACGGGCCGCTGCTCGGCGGCAAGCTGGCCGCGGCACGACTCGAGGTGGCGGGGTACGACGCGAAGGTCAAGGCGATCTACGCCGAGCGCGATGGCAAGAAGAGCGCCCTCGATACCGAGCGCGATGGCATCAATGGGAGGCTCGCCGGCACTCACTTGCTCTGCGAGGACGACAAGACGGCCACGTACACCAAGGGATACATGCTCGGAGTGCTCCTCTGCGAGTGCGGTCAGGAGTACGTCGCGTGCTCGGGTGAAGGCACTCCGGGCTTCAACAAGGCCGCGGGCGACTCGGGCTCCATCGTGTGCCCCATGCATGATTCCAAGGCCGTGACCAACGGCGCCGGAAAACTACCACCCGCCAGCCAGGCCAAGTACGACACGCTGGTGAGCACGACCGTCAAGGCCGGGAGCAAGTGGGAGTGCGCGGCTCCCAAGTGCATCCAAAAGTGCAACGGCGACGGTCACAAGCCCGTCGCGCTCACCGAAGTATACTTCAGCCCCATCACGGATGACTCCGTGACGGTGACGTACAGCGAGACCAAGCCCGACGCAACTGGGGCGTTGGTGACCGAGATGGTCACCAAGGAATTCGGGAGCGGTGACTCGGTGCCATCCTGCGATCGCTGCCAGGTGCTCCTGCCTGGAATGACGTGCGACACCAAGGATGCGGAGTGCCCATGAGCGAGCGATGCAGCACCCAGGTCGAGCTGCTCGTCGAGCTACTCGCGAGCTACGGTCCCGAAGTGGTGCTTGGGCCGGCCGATGAGTATGACCTCACGGAGGTGGCGAATGCGGCCCGCCACGAGCTCCCCGGCTTCCTCCGTACATGGCTCCTCCGCGCCGGGGGCGGCATCGAGGGCGTCCAGCTACTCGACATGAGCTTCGACTTCACGCGCCTTGCGTCGGCCAATGATTTCTGGGGTCGCCACAAGCGTGGATTCCTGCTCGTTGCGCTGGGCGTGGACTTCGCGAGCTACAATTGCGACTACTACTACGACCTGGCGCGCCCCGCTTCGCCCGAGGCGGACGACTTCGAGGTGGTGAGCTTCCCGCGTGGCTCCGAGTACCCGCTGCCGCCTCCGCACCGCGACCGCCTCCACAGCTACTACCGAGTCGCGCCGTCGCTGCGCGAGCACCTCACCTTCGCGATCTTCCACCAGCTCCGCCTGGGGCGGCGCGCTCACCTCCGTGACGCCATCGCCGAGCCCATGCCTGCGACAGATGCCCACGCGTGGACCCGGCGCCTCGAGCAAGCGCTGACCCAGTCCGGCTTCCGCCCCGTCGCCGGGCTCGACGGCGACTGGCGCTTCTACGACCGCGAGGACGCCAGCCTCGAGCTCACCCTTGCCCTCGACAGTGGCCACCGCTTGGTCGGCATCAGCGGCGACGACCCGCTCGAGACCGAGCGGGTGACCCAGCGCATCATCGAGCACATGGACATGCGGCTCGTTCCTCGACCGAAGACGCCGCTGGACGCCCACCGTTCGTGAGCAGCGCAGCGTGGCTCGCCGCTACTTCGCTGCCACCAGATACACGAGCCAGCTCTCCTGGTTCTCTTCTTCTTCGGTCGCGTAGTACTCCCCCGTCCCGTCGCCGTCCTCGTCGGTCCCTTCCCAGTACACGCGCACGCTCGTGAACCCCACCTCGTAGAGCAGCTCTCGCACCTCCATGATGCTCCACAGCCGCCAGTCGTAGGTGAAGGCCTTCTCGACCTTCGAGCCGTCGGACATCCGGAAGTGGATGTGGCAGAGCGTCTCGTGGGTGATGGGGTTGTAGGTCGTCTGCTCCCACAGGTACGTGAAGTCGCCGCCGGTCTCCTCGTCGCCTTCGATCTCGCGCTCGTCCTCTACGGCCACGATCGCCTCGGTGCCGCCGTAGAGCTCGGTGAGGAACACGCCGTCGTCGGCGAGCTGCTGGTACGCGACCTCGAGGTAGTGCCGCAGCTCCGCGCGGGTCTTGAACACGCCGTAGCTGAAGTTCATCGCGCAGGTGATGTCGGAGCGCGTACCGCCACCGTCGAGCACGTTGGCCTGGCGTAGATCCACGCGCTTCTGGGCGTCCTTGGGCAGCGGCGCGAGGTTGTGCTCGCGGCCCCACTGCAAGGTGGCGGCGTCGAGGTCGACCCCGATCGCGCGGCGCCCCTTGGCGGAGCCCGCCCAGGTGGCGCTGATGTACGCGGTGCCGCAGAAGTCCTCGCGCAACACCTTGGGCTCGTGCCCGCGCAGCTCCTTGTAGCGCGCCACGAAGAACTCGATGTCGGCCTCGGGGCTCTGCACCGAGAGCTGGTAGAGCCGGTGGCGATCGAGCCGCTCGGCGAGCGTGGGGCCGGAGGGTTTCTTGGCGGGCTTCTTCGAGGTCTTGCGCGCGGCGGGCGTCTTCTTCTCGGGCTCGGCCTTTGCTGCGGCCTTCTTGCTCTTCTTCGGCTCCGCCTTTTCGGCCTTGGCCTCGACCTTCTTCTTGCCCTTCTTCGGCTCGACCTTCTCGGCCGCGGCCTTCTTCTTGCCCTTCTTCGGCTCGACCTTCTCGGCTTCAGCCTCGGCCTTTGCCGCGGCCTTCTTCTTGCCCTTCTTCGGCTCCGCCTTCTCCTCGGCCTCGGCCTTCACCGCGGCCTTCTGCTTGCCCTTCTTCGGCTCCGCCGGCGCTTCAGCTTCGACCTTTGCCGCAGCCTTCTTCTTGCTCCGCTTGGGCTCGGACACCGTATCCGCAACGGCCTCGACCTTCGCGGCCTTCGCCTTCGCGACCTGCGTCTTGCCCTTCACCGCCGCCTCGCCCTTGAGCTTGCCCTTCGCCATCGTCTCACCGCTCCGCCACCACGTAGGTCCACCAGCTCTCCTGGTTGTCCACGTGCTTGGGCTCGTAGAAGCTGTTCGTACCCTCGCCGTCGAAATCCGTCCGCTCCCACAGCGCCCGCACGCGCGAGAACCCGGCCTCGAGCAGCGCGTCGCGCAGCTCGGGCACCGTCCACAGCCGCCAGTCGTAGTAGAACGCGTCGTCGATCGACGATCCGTCCGGAAACTCGAACCCGATCGCGCACACGATGTGGTGGCTCAGCGGATCGAAGCTGCGCTGCTCCCAGCGGTAGGTGAACTTGCCCACCTTGCGCCGGTTGAGCTTGGTGCCCATGGTCTCCGACCCGCCGAACACGTCGAGCACGAGGATCCCGTCGTCCACGAGCTTGCGCCGCGCCGCGCGAAAATACGCCACGAGGGCCGCTCGCTCGTGCAGCACGCAGTAGGAGAAGTTCAGCCCCGCCGCCACGTCGACCTTGGGCCCCACGCCGTCGAGCACGTTGGCGCGCCGCAGCTCCACCCGCGCCGCCACCTCGGGACCCGCGGGCCGCACCCGGTGCTCGAGCCCCCAGTCGAGCGTGGGCTGGTCGAGATCCACACCGATCGCCGTGCGCCCCCGCTTGCCCTTCACCCACGCGGTCGAGAGCGCCGCCGTGCCGCAGAAGTCCTCGCGCAGCGACAGCGCCTCGCGCTTGCGAAACCGCCGAAACAGCGACGCCAGCGTGTCCGCATCGGACTCCGGTGCCTGCACCGCCAGCTCGTAGAGATCGTGCCGGTCGGCCCGCGAAGCCAGACTCGGACGGCGGCCCCCCGAACGAACGCGGGGGGACGGATGGCGGACGGACCTCATGCGCGTGCGCAGCCTGCCGTGCAGATCGCCGAAGGGCAAGGGCCGGCTCGGCGAGGCATCCCGTCAGCCTTTTCTACGCCTCCGCCAGCCGCCGCGTGACCTCGGTGGCCGCCTTCTGCTTCTCGGGGTCGTTGGCGTCGACCTCACTCGTCCGCGCGGGCCACCCACGCGCGCTTGCCGTCGAACGCGGCCGCGAGCTCGATGACCGGGCTGGCGCCCCGCTCGCGCAGCTCGGTGGCGTAGTCGCGCTCGCGGAGTTGGCGGAGCGCTTGCTCGAGCACAGCGGTCGGCGTCTCGCCGCGGTCCTCTTCGACGGTCTTGAGCTCGAGCACCACCCCGGGCCTGCCCGCCGTGCGCGGCAGCACCATCACGTCGTAGCGGCCATAGCCCGACTCGCGATTGCTCCGTACCTCGTGCTCGGGCTGCAGCCCCACGAGCAGCCCCACGATGAAGCCATGGATCACGCGCTCGGGCTCCGGGCCCCCCGTGTCGTGGTACGAAAGGCTCACCTTCACGATACGCGAGAGGTAGTGCTCGAGCATACGAGCGTCACCACGCAGGAGCGCCTGCAAGAGCGCCTGCAGCTCCGACGAACCACCCACGCGATCGCTCAGCCAGTCCTTGACCATGGCTGCGAGCGCGGCTCGGACCTCCCGATTGGGCAAGTCGAGCCGAGCCCACTGCTGGTCGAGCGCATCGGTGTAGAGCTCGCGTGCCCGCAGGTAACCCGAGAACAACAGCAGGCTCCACAACGCGTCGGGCTTGGTCTCGAGGTCGCGCAGCACGATGTGCTCGTCGATCGGCTCGTCGATCATGCCCCCGCCGAGCAGCGTCTCGAGCTCTGCGCGCAGCCCGTGCGGCCCCGAGGTCATCAGCTCGCGCACGAGGTCGTTGGAGCTGGTGGCGATCCAGTAGGGTCGGAACTTGCGGTCCTCGCTGTCGAGGAAGTTGATCACCGACCAGGGATTGTAGAGCGTTTGGTCGCCGAAGCGGTAGCCATCGTACCACTCACGGATGCCAGCGGTGACCTCGGGTGCTGCCGCGAGCTCCGCGAGCGCGGCGACCTCGGGCTCGGTGAACCCGAACGCCGCCGCGAATTCCGGGCGGAGGATCGAGTAGACCGCGAGGTTGTTGAGCCCCGAAAAGATGCTCTCCTTGGCCACCCGCAGGATCCCGGTCAGCACGCCCTTGAACAGGTGGGGGTTGTCCTTGAGCCCGCCCGACAAGAGATTGCGCAGGTGGACTACGGCCTGATCGTAGTAGCGCCCGTGGTAGGCGGCGTGCAGCGGGGTATCGTACTCGTCGATGAGCAGGACCACACGCTCGCCATGGTGGCGAGCCAGCAGCCGCGATAGCTCGCGCAACGCCGTCGCGCCCTGGGCCATCGACGCTGCTTCATGCCGGATGGCCTCGAACGCCTCGCGCTCCTGCGGCTGCAAGACCTCCGAGTCGAGCAAGTACGCGTGTTCCCGGTAGAGTCCTGCCAGCACGCCCGCAAGTCCGGCCTTGCACTCCTCCCACGTTCGCTCCTTGACGTCCTTGAAGGTCAGGAACATCACCGGGTAGCGCTGCTGGTGAGCCCGCGCCGCTTCGGATTGCTCGACCTCGAGGCCCGCGAACAGGCCGCTACGGTCCTCCGGGCTGCGCTCGAGGTAGTAGCGCAGCATCGATAGGTTCAGCGTCTTGCCGAAGCGGCGTGGCCGGGGCAGCAGCAGCACCTGCGCGCTCGCCTCGAGCACGTCGACGACGAATGCGGATTTGTCGACGTAGGCATAGTCCTGCTCCCGCAGCGCGCGGAAGTCCGACAGGCCGATCGGCAGGCGCAACTTGGCGCGGTCCACGTCGCAACTCTACCCCAGGGCCGACCCCCTGCGAACGAGCCGCTCTGGTCCAGCTCACCCCCCGAGGTACCGCGTCAGCCCGTTGTACGCCTCGGTCAGCCGCCGCGTGACCTCGGTCGCCGCCTTCTGCTTCTCGAGATCATTGGCGAACTTGTCGGGGTGGTACTGCAAGAGCGCCTTGCGATACGCCCGGCGCACCGTCTTGAGATCCGCGCCGGGCTCCACCTCGAGGATCTTGTACCAGCGCTTGCGATCCGCGACCGGATCCGAGGGCGGCTCGCCGCGCACGCCAGCACGCGCCTTGGCCGTGTCGTAGGCCCGCTCCCACGCCTCCTCGGCCGCGTCGCGGAACTTCCGCGCCCGGCGGCCGGCCTTGGTGCCCACGCTCTCGTCGTTCTCCTGCGCCTGCGCCTCGCCAGGCGCGTCCGCAGGCGCGCTCGCGGGCTCCTCGTCCTCGCTCTCGCGGCGCGACCGCAACAGGTCGCGCAGGTGATCACGATCGAACGCCGAGCGGAAATCGGTGAGGTTGGACCGCGCGAGGTCCACGAGCCGCTTGCCAATGCTCATGCGTCACCGCCCCGCTTCGGGATCGTCGAGGTCCGGGTCCACCGGCGGGTAGATCGCCGTCTTCGCGTGCTCGTCGGCGCTCGGCAGCTGCGGCGGACGAAACGTCCCCGACGACCCGGGCAGGCGGAACCTCCCCGACGTGGACGCACCCCCGCGCGGTGCCACAGCCTCGCGCCGAATCGTCTGGGCCGTGTCGCTGATGTCGGACAGCTCGCCCGAGTCGTCTGCGCTCCCCTGCGTCAGCGTGCTGGCCGCGTCGAGCACGTCATCGTCGTCCTCGGCACGCGCCAGCGGCGGGCCCGAGTCGCGCGGGCGCTGCCGGCTGACCACGTCGTTGATGCGCAAGATCATCTCGGGCGCGAGCTCCGTGAACTCGATGCCCATGCCGGACACCGGCGAGAACTGCTGCCGCACCACCCGGCCCTCACCCTCGATGATCACCGGGTCGTCGAGCAGCACCGTGAAGCGCAGCTTGAGCTTGGACCCGCGCGGCGACGGCGTGGGCGTGTGCACGAACACCCCGTACTCGGTCAGGTCCGAGATGAACGTGGCCGACGGCATGCTGGCGAACTCCGTGTTGATCGGAATCCGCGCGGCCCGTCGCCGATCGCCCGGCTCGCCTAGCTCGTCGTCGTCCATGCCTCGCTCCGCTCCTAGGCCTCGTCGACGGCCTCGTCGAAGTGCCCACCCCCGCCGTGCTCCCTCGCGAGCCCGACGTCGTCGCCCTCGAAGTCTCGATGGGCCGGCCCGCCGACGTCGTCGCCTTCGGCCGCCACCGGCAGCGACGAGTCCTCGTCGCGGCCCCGGCGACGACGGCCCCGCCCGGAGGCGGGCTTCTGGCCGGGGACCTTGCCCTTGATCTCGAACTGCTCGATGTGGAAGCCCTTGCGCGCGTGGATCTCGATGCCGCGGTGGATCCGCTTGACCGTCTCGTCCACCGCCGGCAGCTCGGCCCCACGCATGAGGTCGGCCACCTCGGGGTTGGCGTGCACCACCACCGAGTCACCCGCGATCACCGACGCATCGCGCCGGATCTGGCGCAGGATCTCGTACGCGATGGTGCTGGCGCTCTTGGTGTAGCCCTTGCCGTTGCAGTAGCTGCAGCTCGTGGTCATGTGGCGCCCAAGGCTCTCCTTGGTGCGCTTGCGGCTCATCTCCACCAGCCCCATCTCGGAGATCTTGGTGATGTGGGCCTTGGCACGATCCTTGCGCAGCACCTCTTGCAGCTTGCGGTAGACCTTGCGCCGGTTGGACTCCTTGTCCATGTCGATGAAGTCGATGATCACCAGCCCGCCCAAGTTGCGCAGGCGCAGCTGGTCGCCGATCTCCGCCGCGGCCTCGAGGTTGGTCTTGGTGATCGTCTCCTCGAGCGTCTTGCCCTTGGCGCCGACGAACTTGCCGGTGTTCACGTCGATGGCCGTGAGCGCCTCGCCCTGGTCGAACACCAGCGAGCCGCCGCTCGGCAGCGAGACCTTGCGCTCGAGCGCGCGGTCGATCTCGGCCTCGATGCCGTAGCCGTCGAAGATCGGCTCGCGCCCCTGGTAGAGCGAGATCTTCTCGGCGTAGTCGGGCAGGAACGTCTTGATGAACCGCAGCAGCCGCTCGTGCTCCACCCGGTCGTCGCAGATCACCCGGTCGAGCTCGGGCGAGAGGTTGTCGCGCACGACCCGGAGCATCAGATCGAGGTCGCGGTACAGCCGGACCGGCGCGCGGTTGTGCTGCTCGTTGACCTTGATGTTGGCCCACAGCCGCAGCAGGTAGTCCATGTCGGCGCGGACCTGCCCGTTGGTGGAGCTCTCGGCCACCGTGCGCACGATGAACCCGGCGCCCTTGGGGCGCATCTGGTCCACGAGCTTGCGCAAGCGCCTGCGGTCGCGCTCCTTGGCGATGCGCCGCGAGATGCCGATATGGCTCACCGTGGGCATGAACACCACGTTGCGGCCGGGCAGCGAGATATAGGAAGTGATGCGGGCGCCCTTGTTGGAGATCGGGTCCTTGACGACCTGAACGAGGATCTCCTGACCGGGTCGGACGAGCTTGGTGATGTCGGCGGGCTTGCCGGAACGACGGGGGATCGAGTCGCCCACGTGGAGCTTGTCGTCCTTGCCGTCCTCGTCGGGCGACGCGATGTCGCCGGCGTACAGGAACGCGGCCTTCTCCTCGCCGATGTCGACGAAGGCGGCCTGCATCCCGGGCAGGACCCGCAGGACCTTGCCCTTGTACACGTTGCCCACCGTTCCGCGCGCCCTGTCACGCTCCACGTAGAGCTCGGAGAGGATTCCGTTCTCGATGAGCGCGACCCGGGTGTCGGGGCCGTCCGCGTTGATGACGATGACGGACTCTGGCACGGTGTCTCGGATTCGCTTTGGATTTGGGGTGGAAGTGGGGGTCGGAGGGCCGGAGCTCGGCCCGAGCCGACCACGCGCGTGGTGGCGCGCCCACGGGCCAATCCCGCGGACGCATGGCCGAGGCGCCCCCGGGAGGGGATCGCGCAGCTCGACCGGGTGGTCGAGCCGATGATCGGCCAGGATGCGGGGTCTTCGCCAGCCCATCGGCGGGCGACCCCCCCGCGCGTGGGTGTCTAGCATCGGCGGGACCGGAATGCTATGGCTCGCGAGCCGTGGAGATCCGCCCTTCGCTCGCCAGTTTCTCCTTTGATGCCGGGCGGTTCGACGAGCTGCGCCGGCGGGTCTCCGACGGGTCCCTCGATCCTTCGGCCAATCGACTGGCCCGCCCGCCGAGGCCTCTCGTCGAGCCGCCGGTCGACCTCCGGCCCGGGGCGCCCGGCCACGAAGAGCGTCGGGCCCGGCTCGGCGCACGGGGCGAGGCAGCCCTGCGCGCCGGCAAGGTGGCGATCCTCGTCTTGAACGGCGGCATGGCCACACGCTTCGGCGGCGGGGCCAAGGGCGTCGTGTCGGTGGTCGATGGCCGGCCGCTCGCGAGCTTCCTCGCGGTGAAGCTGGGGCAGGCCCGCAAGGTGGCCGAGCGCCTCGGGACGCACGTGCCGGTGGTGCTGATGCACAGCTTCGCCACGCAGGAGCCCAGCGAGGCGCACCTCGAGGAGATCGACTGGTCGGGCGTCGACTTGGCCGAGCGCGACGCGTTCGCGCAGTCGGTCATGCCGCGGGTGCTGCCCGACGGGACGCCGCTGTCCTCGCTGCCCGAGGCGGCGAAGCTCGACGACGACGACGTCTACTGCGCCCCGGGGCATGGCGACACGCTCGAGCGCCTGCGCGGCAGCGGTGCGCTGGGCCGCCTGCAGGCCCGCGGGGTCGAGCACGTGCTCGTCTCCAACGTGGACAACCTCGGTGCGTCGCTCGACCCCGTGGTGCTCGGGGCCCACCTCGAGGCGGTGGACGCGGGCGCGGGCGTGAGCGTGGAGGTGGTGCGACGCGAGGCGGGCGACGCGGGCGGCTGCGTCGCGCTACTAGAGGATGGGACTGCGGCGATCATCGAAGGCTTCCGCCTGCCGGTGGGCGTCGACATGGCCGATTACCCGCACTTCAACACCAACACGCTGTGGCTCGCGACCGCGGCGGTCGATCGCGAGATCCCGCTCTCGTGGTTCGCGGTGCGCAAGCAGATCCAGTGGCCCGACCCGGCGCGCGCCGGCAAGGACGGCAAGCTCGAGGTCGTGCAGTTCGAGCGCCTCATCGGGCAGATCACCGAGTCGGTGCCGAGCGCCTATCTCGAGGTCGATCGGGCCGCGCGGTTCTTGCCGATCAAGGTCCGCGAGGACCTACAGAAGGAAGCCGCCGCGCTCGCGGCGTTCGCGAAGGACGCCGGGGTGGTGTAGCGCTCCCCGAGCCCCCCCCGCTACATCGGCACGCAGGTGTCGAGCGCCATCCGCTGCGCCTCGCAGTCGTCGAGCGTCCCGTTGCTGAACGCTTCGCAGGCTAGCATCGAGATGCACGCATACACCTCCTCGTAGGCCATCCCGCACGCCTCGCCGGCGCCCATCGTGGTGTACTCGATGTAGTACTGGCAGCGGACCTCGTAGCGCATGAGGCACTCGGGGGACAGGCCGACGTTGCACTCGTCGAGCTTGGCCGCGTAGTCGGTGCAGGCCTGGATGCTCGGCCCCATCACCGGGGGCGCCTCGGTGCACGAGGACTCGCCGGTGGTGCTGCCGGTGTCGGGCCCTTCGGTGGTGCTGGGGGGCTCGCCCGTGGTGCTGGTCTCGTTGCTCGTGCTCGTGTCGACTGGCTCCGTCTCGCCGCCGGTCTCCTCGTCCTCGCCGCCGGGACAGGCGGTCACCATGAACGGTAGCGAGAGCAAGAACATCAGGTTGGCAGAACGATCGTCGCGGCGCATGAAGGCGATCAGGATCTCACGAGCGCGCACGCAAGCGCGACCGACGATCGGATCTCGTGGATGACCCGGGCGCGGGTACCGAGCGCCGGGCCTGGTTCTGAACCATCTCGGTGCGGGAATGGGTGGATGCGGTCGCACGTCCTCGGCCGATGCGCGGTGCCCTCGGCCTGCTCGTGGCGACGGCTTGCACAGCGGTGCGCCCGGACCCAGTGGTGGCCTTGCCGGCCGCCGAGGGGTCGCCCTGCCTCGGGGCATACGTCATCGAGGACGGTGACACGCTCGCGGCGCTCGCGAGTCGGTTTGCCTTCGCGGGCGGCGGGTCTGCCCTCGCGGAGCGCAACGGCATCGTCGCGCCCCAACCGACGTTCGGCACGCTCGAGGCCTCGCTGCATCGCGTGGATCTCGACGGCGACGCCGACGACGAGGTCGTCGTCGTCCACTACGTCACGACGAGCAACGGCATCGCCTTGATGCACTGGCGAGTCTTCGTGGCCGACGAGATCGGCGAGCCGCCGGCGAGCTTCCACGCACACGCCGTCCGCTTCGTCGTCGCCGACTCCCGCGGCTGCGATCTGGTCGCCGAGGACTTCGTTGCGATCGACGATCCAATCACCGGCCGGGGCAACTACTTCGTCGAGCGCCGGCTCGGCTGGTCTGCCGGCTCGGTCGTGCCGCAGGACGAGCGACTGCGCGCACAGAGACTCACGGACACCCCGCCCGAGCTGCGCCGCGAACCTGCCCTCGACGGCGTCCTCGTGTGGTCGTTGCCGGGCACGATCGTCGCGGTACGGGCGGACGACGGGGGAACGGTCGTCGTCGATCACGGGCTCGTGAAGGTCGAATATGGAGCACGGTCATGGCGCTCCGACTTCGCGACGTACGTGGGCCTCGGGTGGCACGGCGACGCCGTGCTCTTGCCGCCCGAGTACAGCCCCGTGCACGAGACGGACTGGATCGGCCGCCGCGTCCACGTCGAAGCCCGCCTTCCTTACGTCGGCGCCATCGAAGCGCCGACCCACGTCCTGCGCATCGCCACCTGACATGGCAAGGCGCCGCCTCGCGAACCCGAGCGACGCCGCGGCGCCGTCCCGGCCCGCGTGCCCTCGGTCACACGGCCCGCAGCCGCCGTGAGACCCCGCTCGGAGCGGTGCCGCAGCCGCCTCGGCCCACCCCTTCCCCCCTCGGCGAGCCTTTTGTAAAACCCCGCCCGATGGCCTTCGCGTACGAGCCCGGCATCTACAAGACCACCAAGTACCTCCCGGGGAACGAGGCGCAGGTCGGTCCCGACCAGCTGATCCTCATCCGCACCGACGGCGACTTCGCGCCCGCGTCCGTGCTGCTGCCGGTGGCCAACACCAACAACCAGTGGCGCTTCCAGATGCCGGGGATCAAGGTCCCCGCCGCGTCGCTCAACTGGGGCGACAGCCTGGTCAAGCTCCCGCACGAGGGGTTCTACCGCCTCACCCGCGAGTTCACGTTCGGCGACAAGGGCAAGTGGATCGAGAACGCCATCGTGCAGCTCGGCTACACCCGCAAGGCCGAGCCGATCCTCTTCATCGCCCAGCGCCGCAGCCCCCTGACCAGCAACGAGCTGTGGTTCTCCGACAAGGGCGTGAAGATCGAGCTCGAGCAGGTCGACGAGATGCTCGTGCCGCTCGCGTGGTACCAGGAGCCCGAGAAGAAGGACGGCACCGCGAGCGCCAACTAGCGCTTGCGCTCGCGGTATTGATCGAGGCGGATCACCTTGCCGCGCAGCGCCCCGCCCACGCGCACGCGGTCCCAGTACACCTTCACCTCCACGGCCTGGTCGTGGAGCTCGCGAATCAGCCGGCTGCGGCGCTGGGCCGGGGAATCCTCGGGCGGCTCGTGGATCGCTGCCTCCACCTCCGCCGTGCTCACCAGCCGCGGGGCCAGCCCCGTGGCCTCGAGCTCCGCCAAATACCCGCCACGACCCAGCTCGTGCAGCTTGAGATCGATCGTCTTGCGCACCGCCCATGGCTCGTCGGCCCCCGCGGTGTCGAGCAGGAAGCGCTTGGTCACCCAGTCCACGCGGCCCACCTGCGAGGCCGGCTCGCGCTCGAGCCCATCGAGCGTGCGACCCCACAGCTCCACCAGCTCGGCCGCCTCGAGCGAGGGCGTGGGGCTGCGACGCACCAGCTCGCGCGCACGCTCCCAGTAGCGGCGCTGCACCTGCAGCGCCGTGAGCTCCTCGTCGCCCCAGCGGATGCGAACGCGCAGCTCGGGGTCGGCGATCACCGCCCGCAACGCGTCGAGCGGCCGCTGCAGCCGCGGCAGGTCGCGGAGCGCCCCGCTCTCGCACAGGTCGAGCACGAGCGCGGTGGTGCCGAGCTTGAGCAGCTCTGCCAGCTGCGTCACGTTGGAATCCGAGAGCCCGAGCTGCAGGCGCTGGCGGCGGGCGAACAGCCCTGCGTATCGGCGCCAGCGCAGCATCGCCAGGCCCAGCATGCCCTTGCACAGGTTGCCGTTGTCCCACACGCAGCGCTGGCCGGGCGCCACGCTGCGGCGCGAGAGCCCCGTGATCGACGGGCCCTTCTCCGACAGCCCGAAGCTGCCGTCGAGGTGCAAGGTCCCGGCACCGGTGAGGATCGGCCGCGTCATCAGGAACGCCAGCGCGTCGCTGCGGATCCGGCGAAACGCCAGGCCCGCGGCCAGCCAGAAGAACGGAAGCAGCACCGGCGCCCACAGCACGCGCTCGAGCATCGAGAACGGCCGCGCGAGCCTGCGCTCCACGATCTCCGAGTCACGCTCGCCGAATAGATCGGCCCACAGCGCCGTGCCGCGCACGCGCTCCGAGACCACACCGAGCAGCCCCAGTGGCACCACGATCGCCACCAGCAGCACGAGGCTCGTCATCGCCACGGCCCACGTGACCAGCGTGCACAAGATCGCCGGCGGCAAGAGCAGCCCGAGCCCCGCCCGCCAGGCCCACAGCGCGGGGCCGCTCGCCACCTCGGCCTCGTAGCTCTCCTGCGCCCCGTACACGTGGCCCTCGGCGTCGCGACAGTTCTTGCGCAGCGACAGCCGCACGCGCTGCCCCACGCGCCCCAGCGCCTGCTCGGCCCGCGGCAGCGCCCGCACCAGCAGGGCATCCTGCGCCCGCTGGTAGAGCAGCGCCGTACCGGGGCTGCGGCACTCCGCCGTCGCGCCCTCGATCAAGCCATGGCGGCGCGCCCACGGCAGCGACTCGTACGAGAAGCTGCCGCCGTTCTCCACGAAGATCTCCTGCAGCGAGCGCTCGCCCGGCCGCGCACGCACCGTCTGCTCGATCGACGAGCGCACCGCCGCATAGACCTCGGCGTTGGTCGGCATGGTCCGCGAGAAGAAGCGGCCGCGCCCCCGTAGATACTCGCGGGGATCGAGACCATCGTGCGCAGCGGAATCATCGTCGGTCGGCCGAGCCTCGCGCGGCTCGACCCCTATGGCGTACTCGGTCTCGAGGCCGAGCAGGCGGCGCAGCACGGCCGCCCGCTACTCGCCGCCCTCGGGCACCACGGTGCGGCCGAGGTAGCCCTGGGGATCGCGACGCGCATCGTCGCCGACGTGCGCGACGAGGCCAGCGAGCTGCTCGGCGAGCGCCTCCGCCCCAGGCTCGTCGGCGGCCGGCATCGCATCGGGTCGCTCGGTGGACGTGGCGGTGTCGAGCAGCGTGGCAGCACGGGACATCGCAGCATGATACCAGCAGCCACCGAGAGCGCGCCGCCCGAAAACGACCTTGCTACTCATATCGGGGTCATATCGGGGCCACATCCGAGGCCAACTTCGGGACTCCAGGTGGGACGAGCGCCTACGCGTGTTGGCGCTATGATTCCGCGCGTGAGCGACGAACGACCCGCCTGGCGCAAGCAGCTCGAACAATCCCTCGCCGAGCTCGAGACCCTCGGAAAGCAGATCGGCAGCAAGCTCGGTGAAGCCGCCAAGGACGCCAGCCACGAGGCCAAGGAGGCCTGGCAGAAGCTGGAGCCGCGGATCGGCGAGGTCACGACCCAGGTCGGCAGCAAGCTCCGCGAGACCTCGATCGAGGCCAAGGAACAGCTCGAGACCATGGTCACCGAGCTGCAGTCCTCCCTCAAGGCGCTGCGAGACAAGCTCTGACCTGAACCCGAGCCCTGAACCCGAGCCCCTGAAAAATGAGGCGCCTCGTGCGGCGTCACTCGGGTGCATCGCCCGAGTGACGCCGTGTCGAGCCTCACTGCGCATGCACACGGCACGGCGCTCACGTTCAGCGGTCGCGTCTCCGAGCACGCCGTCGGTCCCTCGCGATCCGCTGCAATCGCCCTCCAGAGCCGCTTCCCCTCGCTGATTCCCGATTGCACCCGCGTACACCCGTGTGGCTCCACACGATGCCAAAGCGCCTCTAGACCCGGTTAGCGCACGCTTGGAATCGGCTGCGTGCTGCTAGCTTCGACCTGTGATGCAGCAGCCTGCCGCTTCGTCGCCCGCCCCGGTGGACTTCGAGGTCGAGCCCCAGCACTACCGCCACTGGAAGGTCGCCTACGACGGCCCCATCGCCCGCGTGACGATGGCCGTCGATCCCGAGGGCGGCCTGCGCGAGGGCTACGAGCTCAAGCTCAACTCCTACGACCTCGGCGTCGACATCGAGCTCGCCGACATCGTCCGGCGCATGCGCTTCGAGCACCCCGAGGTGCGCGTGGTGGTGCTCAAGTCGGGCATCGATCGCGTGTTCTGTGCCGGCGCCAACATCCACATGCTCGGCATGTCCACCCACGGCTGGAAGGTCAACTTCTGCAAGTTCACCAACGAGACCCGCTGCGAGCTCGAGGAGGCCACCTCCGCCAGCCACCAGGCCTACGTGGCCGCCTGCAACGGCACCACCGCCGGCGGCGGCTACGAGCTCGCGCTCGCCTGCGAGGAGATCTACCTCCAGGACGACGGCAGCTCCGCCGTCAGCCTGCCCGAGGTCCCACTCCTGGGAGTTCTCCCGGGAACGGGCGGCCTCACCCGCCTCGTCGACAAGCGCAAGGTCCGTCGCGATCGCGCCGACGTGTTCTCCACCACCGCCGAGGGCATCCGCGGCAAGAAGGCCAAGCAGTGGCGCCTCGTCGACGACATCTTCCCGCGCAGCAAGTTCGACGCGCAGGTCGACGCCCGCGCCGCGGTGCTCCTGCAGCGCTTCTCCGGCGCGCTCGCGCCCGGTGAGCGCAAGGGCGTGGCCCTGCCCGCTCTGCATCCCACCGTCGACGGCGGCACCCGCCGCTACCGGCACGTCGTGCTCGGCGTCGATCGAGCCACCCGCACCGCCACGCTCACCATCGCCGGCCCCACTGCCGCCGACGTGGAGATCCTGCGCAAGGGCCCCCAGGCCGCCCACGACGCCGGTGCCGAGCTGTGGGCCCTACGAGTCTACCGCGAGCTCGACGACGCGCTGCTGCAGCTGCGCGTCAACAACCCCACCGTCGGCCTCGTGCTCGTGCGGGCCACCGGCGACGCAAAGACCGTGCTCGATCACGACGCCGCGCTCGTCGCCGCGCGCGACCACTGGTTCGTCCGCGAGGTGCTCTTGCTCATGGGCCGCGTGCTGCGGCGCATGGACAACACCAGCCGCTCGTTCTTCGCGCTCGGCGATCGCGGCACCGCCTTCGCCGGCAACCTGCTCGAGCTCGCGCTCGCCTCCGATCGCTTCTACCTCCTCGATGAGCCCGAGCTCCGCGCAGGCCTCTCCGAGCTCTGCGAGGGCGCCCTGCCCATGGCCCACGGCCTTACCCGCCTCCAGACCCGCCTCTACGGCGAGCCCGCCGTGCTCGAGGGTCTCGTCGGCAATCGAGCGCTGCTCGGCCCCTCCGAGGCCGACGAGGCCGGCCTCGTCACCGTGCTGCTCGACGGCATCGACTGGGACGACGACGTGCGCATCGCCATCGAGGAGCGGCTCAGCCTCTCGCCCGACGCGCTCACCGGCATGGAGCAGAACCTCCGCTTTGCCGGCCCCGAGACCCCGGAGACCAAGATCTACGCGCGCCTCTCGGCGTGGCAGAACTGGATCTTCATCCGCCCCAACGCCACCGGCCCCGAAGGGGCCCTCACCCTCTACGGCCGCCCCGAGCGCCCGAGCTTCGACTGGCAGCGGGTCTAGGCATCCTCCTGGACCCACCTCCCTGTCATCGCAACCACCAAGTCCCCCCCAAAGACGCCATGACCGCGACCTCGCCCACCGTCGATCTGGACGCCAAGATCCCCAACAACGTCGGCCTGTCCGACGACCCCAAGCTGCAGCGCGCCCTCGAGCAGTGGCTGCCCAAGTACCTCGAGTGGTGGCACGACATGGGCCCCACCGACTTCGAGCACATGCCCATCTTCCTGCGTACCGCGGTCTCGGTCGATCGCGGCGGCTGGGCCAACTACGACTACGTCAAGATGCCCGACTACCGCTGGGGCATCTTCCTCAATCCCAACGAGGGCGAGCCCACCATCAAGTGCGGCGACGATGCCGGCACCCCCGCCTGGCTCGACGTGCCCGGCGAGCACCGCAATGCGCTCCGCCGCATCATCGTCACCCAGGCCGACACCGAGCCCGCCAGCGTCGAGCAGCAGCGCCTGCTCGGCCACATCGCCCCCAGCCTCTACGACCTCCGCAACCTGTTCCAGGTCAACGTCGAGGAGGGCCGCCACCTGTGGGCCATGGTCTACCTGCTCCAGAAGTACTTCGGCCGCGACGGCCGTGACGAGGCCGAGGAGCTGCTCCTGCGCCGCTCCGGCGACCCCGACAAGCCGCGGATCCTCGGCGCGTTCAACCAGCCCTGCGACCACTGGCTGAGCTTCTTCGCGTTCACCATGTTCACCGACCGCGACGGCAAGTACCAGCTCGCCGCGCTCGCCGAGAGCGGCTTCGACCCGCTCGCCCGCTCCACCCAGTTCATGCTCACCGAGGAGGCTCATCACCTGTTCGTGGGCGACACCGGCATGCAGCGGATCATCAAGCGCTCGGCCGAGCTCCAGCTCCAGGACCCCAACGGCGACGTGCGAGCGCAGGGCGGCATCGACTTCGACATCATCCAGCGCACCATCAACTACTGGTACACCTACAGCCTGGACCTGTTCGGCGGCGAGATCTCGAGCAACGCCTCCACGTTCTTCGCCACCGGCCTCAAGGGCCGCTTCCACGAGCACCGCTACGACGACCACAAGGCGATCACCGGCGACTACCGGCTGCCCGTGGTCGAGAGCGGCAAGGTCGTCGACAAGGACGTCCCGCTCCGCACCGCCATGAACGAGGTGCTGCGCGACGCTTACGTCGCCGACTGCGAGCGCGCCATCGCCCGCTGGAACAAGACGCTCGAGGAGACCGGCTCGCCCACCCGCCTCACCCTGCCCAGCCGCCGCTTCCACCGCCACCAGGGTCTCTACGCTGGCCACTTCTTCGATCCCGCGGGCAACCTCATCACCGAGGCGCAGTACAAGGCCAACGAGCCGCGCTGGCTGCTCGTGCCCGAGGACAACGACTACCTGCTCTCGATCATGAAGCCCCAGTACGAGCCCGGGAAGTTCGCCAACTGGATCGCCCCGCCCCTGCGCGGCATCGAGAGCCGGCCGATCGAGTTCGAGTACGTCAAGATGCACGACTAGCCTCGGCGCTCGACCCAACGAAAAAGGGGCGTCCCTACGGGGCGCCCCTTCTTCGTTCGAACGATCCGGGGGCCTAGAACAGATTCGGAAACGCGATCCCGTACACCCCGAGGCACATCTCGTCGAGCGTCTCCTCGCCGAGCCTCACCTCGATCGGCTCATCGAACCCCTGCTGCCCCAGCGCCTCCGCCACCCCAGCATTGCCCAGCGTGTTGTCGTAGATGCACCGCATGTACAGCTTGTCACCACCCGCAAGCCGAATCGCGTCGTCGAGCGTGTGGTCGTAGGTGTAGAGCCGCTGCCACTCGAAGCTGTAGTACGGCGTGTGCAGCAAACACTCCTGATCCGGCCCCGGGCTCGTCTCGCGCTGCACCCCGATCAGCATGTCCACGCCGACATAATGCATGTGCGAGCCCACGCTCCACAGCCGCAGCTCGGGCAGATCCGACGGCAGCGTGACCAGCATGGTCTCGGTATGGTCCGTCACGCCCGGCGGGATCCGGAACTCGATCCCGTTCTCGTCGTTCGGCCCCGCCACCAGCCCGTCGCCGTTGCCCACCAGCGCGTACTGGGCCCGCCACACCGGCACCTCGTCGAGCCAGTCGATGTCGATCGCAGTCGTGGCATCCGTCTCGTCGCCAACGGTGCTCGGGTGGTAGTGCACGTTCATCACCAGCCGCGCCCCCGCGGGCACCAGCATGCCCGCGCCCTCGGGCGTACGCGAAGGCACGGCCCCCGGCGCCCACGCGCCGATGAGATCGCCCCCGATCGAGCCGCCCGAGCACTCGAACCACCCGTCCTCGCCGGCCGCCGTCGCCGACTCACCCTCGGCATCCACGTAGATGAGCACGTGGTGCACGATCTTCTCGTTGCCCGGCACGATCTGCATCGCCTGCAGGTAGCGATCCTCGGTGAGCCCCGGGTCGAGGCTGAAGCACAGGAACTGGTCGTTCACACCACCGGCGATCGTCACCGCCTCCTGGAGCTGCAGGTGCTGATCCACCGTGGTCAGATCCACCGACGGTGGCTGGGCCACCGGCGCCGCGGTCTCGGCATCGCCCTCGGGCGCCAACGCGTCGGCCCACGCCCGCAGCGCCAGCGTCTCCTCGTCGGAGAGCCGCAGGTCGTCCTTCCAGCCGTGGTTCATCTCGCACTCGGCGGTGTCATCGGCCGCGAACGGCGGCATGTCGTGGTTCTCCACCGCAATCGCCGACGCCAGCGCATACGGAGCCGCCGACTCGTAGTCCGTCAGCGAGAACGGAGCGATGCCGCCTGGACGATGGCACCCGCCACACTTGGCGACCATCGTCGGCGCGATGTCCTGGTACCAGGTGGGCGGCGCCGGATCGATGCCCGGCCCGGAGCTCCCGCCGCTCGACTCCCCGTCGACCCCCCCCGATCCGCTGGTCGTGACACCGGCCTCGTCGCCGGTTCCGCCCGCGTCACCGCTCGGCTCCTCGTCCTTGCAGCCCCCGAGCGCCAGGGCCCCCGCAGCCAGCCCCCACGCCAACGAGCCACGCATACCACGCAGCGAACCTTCGATTCCTGACCCGTTCCCCACGAGTCCTGCCATACACCCGCACCAGGACCCCGCACAAGCGCTGCGAACGCCCATCCGAGCGGGTTCTCCGCTCCTTGGCGTCGTCTCCGCGCGCATCGGCTTGCGCCTTGGGCCCCCGAGTCGAAATCTCGAAGGGCTACTCGCGGTACAGGAGCTCCCCATGCCCACGCGCTCGCGCCCCCTCTCTCGTGGCCTCGAAGATTGGATGTCCAGCACCGCCGCCCGTCGCCGGACCAAGGCCGCCCTCGCCTGGAGCATCGCGCTCACCGTGGCGCTCTACCTCGTCCCCTTTGGCCAGCTGCTCGCCTACCCGCTGGTGCTCCTGTCCACCCTCGTCCACGAGACCGGCCATGGCCTGGCCGCCATCGCCGTGGGCGGCGGCTTCGAGCGCTTCGTGATGTTCCCCGACGCCTCGGGCATGGCGTTCTCCAGCGGCGTCGAGCCCGGCTGGCGCCAGGCCCTCGTCGCCGCAGGAGGCCTGGTCGGCCCCGCGCTCGTGGCCGGGCTCGCATTCGTGGCCGCCCGGCGCGAGAGCCTGTCGCGGGCCTTCCTCGTGCTCATGAGCCTCGCCGCGGTGGTGCTGCTCGTGCTCGTCATCCGCAACCCGTTCGGCATCGGCTTCGCGGGCGTCCTGATCACCCTGCTCGGCTGGCTGGGCCTGCGCGGCTCCGCCTCCACCGCGCAGGTCGCCACCGTGTTCATGGCCGTGCAGCTCTCGCTCAGCGTGTTCTCGCGCGGCGACTACCTGTTCGTGAAGGAAGCCCAGACCGGCGCCGGCACGGCCCCCTCCGACGTGTCGCTCATCGCCAACGCGCTCGGCGGCCCCTACTGGGCGTGGGGCCTGGCCTGCGGCGCGTTCTCGGTGCTGGTGCTGGTGGCGGGCGTGTGGGCCTTCAGCGCGGCCCTGGGCCCAACACGGCCCCGAGACCATGCAGCGTGAGCGTCCCGAGCAGCCCCGTGCACCCGAGCAGCAACAGCTGCGGGTGCGCGTGGATGTCGGGGTCGAGCGCGAACAGGGTCAGCGACACCGCGCCCATCGTGAAGAAGATCCACTTCACCCCGGTGAGCACCCGCATGTCCTTGGTGGTTCGTGGCTCGGGCATCGCACCCTAGACGATGCCCGGGCGCGCGGCGCACCGCAAGCCACCGCGAGCGGGTGGCACCGCGCATGGGCGAGCGGTCAGGCGAGCCAGGGCAGGCAGAACAGTGCCACCGTGCACAAGAGGCCGATCCCCCAGATCGCCGAGCGCAGGTAGTCGAGGTCGGCGAGGTACGCCCCGATGTAGAGCGTGCGCGCGACCACGAACGCGATCGCCAGGATGCTCGCACGGTGATCCGCGGCGCCGGCGAGGTGCGCCACGAACACCGCCGCCGCGAACGGCGGGAACGCCTCGAGGCCGTTGTAGTGCGCCCCGCGGGCCCGCGCCCCCATCCCCTCGAGCGCGGCCTGTTGAGCGCGAGGATTCTTGTTGTCGAAGCCCCCCGGCTGCCGCGCCATCGCGACCGATAGCGGGATCCTCGGCACATAGATGAGCACGAACGCGATCAACACGCAGAGGAAGGGCGTGGTCATCGTGGCCAGGATAGGGCACGCGACCCGGGTTGGTGGAGCCCAAAACGCCGCAGCGGCGGCCTCCCGCAGGAGCGCCGCCGCTGGCGGAGCGGGCCGTGGCCCTGCGCGCTACGGCGTGTCGAGGAGCAGCTCGTAGTCACCCGAGCCGCTGTACGACTCCACGCGCCACACGTAGTAGCCCGCGGTGCCGCTGTAGTCGATCTGCTCGGTCGACGTGGTCCCGAGCGAGGTCTTCACCGTGCTCCAGCCGTTGCCGTTCCACTTCCACAGCCGCAGGTCGAAGTCGCTGCTCGCCGAGCCCGAGAGGAACGCCTTGTGCTGGCCAGCCGACGGCGCGTGGTAGTAGTTCCCGTTGGGCTGGTAGTCGTAGTCGCCCTTGGCGCTGAGGTTGCCGGTGTACTTGTCGCACGTGGGGCAGATCGAGGGCGGCTCGCCGCCACCACCACCGCCACCGCCACCGCCACCGCCACCACCGCCGCCATCATCCTCGGCGTACGGAGCCCCGCACGCCCCGCTGTAGCCCGTGAGCGCGCCGCCGCTGCAGCCGTTGGCCCACGTGCCCGAGCCCACGCCCGGCGTCAGCGGGAAGCTGCCGCAGTCGGGGCCCGGGTTCCAGGTGCCGTCGGCGTCATGGCACGGCGTGAGGTCGTAGCCGGTCTGCGACTCGAACCACGACATGCCGCGGTGCATCATCGAGTAGTAGCCGCCCGTCCCGCACGCCCCGCCGTACGAGGTGATGCCGAACACGCGCCACGAGCCGTCCTCGACCTGCACGAACACCGGACCGCCCGAGTCGCCCTGGCAGCTGTCCTTGCCCCCGCCGCCGATGAACGCCTCGTTGTTGGCGGTGATGCTGTTGATCGTGGTGGTGACCTGGCGCTTGACCCCGTAGGGCCCCGTGTTCGCGTTGCCGAAGCCGACCACCGTGACCTGCTGGCCCGCGCGGAGGTAGTCCTCGGCCTCGCAGCCCATCAGGATCGGGACGATCGGCACATCGGTCACCGGCTGGGTCAGCGTGCAGTAGGCGAAGTCGTTGCCCTTGCCCGTGGTCCCGCCCGGGATGACCTTGCACTGCTGCGTGGCCACGTCGCGCCCAGGGCCACCATTGATGGACTCACCTAGACGTACCGAGTCGTAGTCCGTCCCACAGTGTGAGGCATAGATGACCACCCGCTCGTGAACGAGCGTTCCCGTGCATGCGCCCCCGAGCTCGACTGTGGTCGGCCAACCACAGGTCCCGACGTCCGTGCCCCCATAGATCTCCGTCGTCGGCGGCAATTCCGCGTCGGTGGGGAGGCCGCCGGGCTCCTCGGCGTCGTCGGGGTGATTCCAGATGTCGCCGTTTCGGCCGTCGTCGACGCTGTCGCAGGCGGTTTGGAGGCCGCCGGCCAGCAGCAGCAAGGTGCTCGCAACGGTGGTGGAGAGGAGGTTCTTGCGCGCCATGGTCCTGTTCCTGTTGTCCTGGTTTTTCGGGGTCGGGCGCCCCCCACTTCCCACGAGAGGTTCCCGGAAGCTAGCCCCCCTCGAGGAGGAGGTTGCGTGTAAAGCCGCGACATTGGGTTATATTTACCTACATTTAATTACATGTCGCTTTGTGCAATCAGTGCGGGTGGAAGTGTAACCACAGCGGTTCACCTCTCACACCGAGCCGGTGCTTGGGCAATCCGCGTACAGCACTTGCCTCGAAGCACTATTTTCAAAAATCTTAGTGACAGCGAATCAGCGGTGGTCGCTGCTACGCGATGCACATGATTTCGGGGGTCGAGCGAAAGGGCCCTCCGGGGACCACGTGTATCGCGCCACGATCTCCACCTCGCCGATGTGCCATCGCACCGCGATTCCATCCACCTTGAATCGCTGCGCGCATCGCCGGGTCGAAGCCCCCGGCTCGCGGCCCCACCGGTGCTAGCGTGCCCCCTGAAGCCTCGATGCACCATCTTCGCCGTTCCCTGGTCCTCTCTGCGCTTTCGCTCGCGCTCGCGTCCTCGCCGGCGTGCAAGCGCAACCAGAGCGCCTCCGACACCACGCCGGGCACGACGGAGGCCTCCGATGGCAAGGCCGCCTCCACCCCGGCCAAGCGACCTCGTCGGCAGCCGGGCATGCCGCGGCCGCTGCGGCTGCACGCCGATGCCCCGATCGTGATCCACGTGGAATCGCCCGGCGATACCCTCGCAGGGCTGCAGGCCTACGCGCCGCAGCTGCCCGAGGGACGCAGCCTGCTGCAGCAGCTCGTGTCGCAGGTGCCCGGCGGCGGCGAGCTCGAGCAGCAGCTCGCCGGCGCCATCGATCTCGAGCGGCCGCTCGACGTGGCGAGCGTGGAGGGGCAGCTCATCGTGCACGTGCCCATCATGGCGGCGCGGGTCGAGTCGGTGGCCACGCTCCTGGCCGACAAGCCGCCGGTGGGACGCTTCGGTGCGGTCGATCTGCAGCGCGGCGCGGTGGCTGGCCCCAAGCTGGCGTGGCTCGATCGCGAGGCCGGCACGCTCACCCTCGCCGACGACGAGCGGGGCCTCGCCACCGGCCGCCACCTCGCCAAGGCCTACGGCAAGCAGCCGCTACGCGTGCAGCTGCAGGGCAACGAGGCGCGCAAGTATGCGCCGCAGCTCGTGCTCGAGCAGCTCGACGTGCGCGGCGAGGGTCTGCACGACCTCGAGCTCGAGGCCAAGGGCGTGCCGCCCGAGGCATTCGCCCGGCTCGAGGCGCTGCAGGCCGGTGCGCTCACCGGCCTGCTCGAGTCCCCGCGCATTGCCATAGGCGCGAGCTCCAAGTACGTCCACTACGATCGCGACGTGAAGAAGCTGCTCGGCGATCTCAAGCGCCAGGTCGATCGCCAGAGCTTCCTGGTCAAGGGCACGCTCGAGGATCTGCTGCGCCGCTTCGGCTCGGTCGCGCGCAGCTGGAACGGCCGCACCATGGTGGGCGTGGGACCCAAGGACCACGTGCTGGTGGGTGTGGGCGCCGCCAGCCCGCAGAAAATGGGCGGGGCGCTGTTCCACTTGCTCAACGGCGTGCTCGACAACCTCGAGCTCGCGCGCTCGATCGGGCTCGAGGTGCCCAAGCTCCGGTTCCAGCGCAACAAGAGCTCGGCCGCGGGCAGCAACGTCTCGGTGATCGCGCTCGAGGACGCGCGCGGGTACCTGCCGCCCGAGGCCCGCTCGTTGCTCAATGACAAGGGCGATCTCCGCATCGCCGTGGCGTTCCCCGAGCGCACTGGCGCGGGCCTGGTGGTGATCGGCCCCGAATGCAACACCGTGATGGGCCACTGGCTCGAGGACATCGCCTCGGCCACGTCCGGTCGCGAGAGCGAGGGCGATTTCCTGTCCGCCACGCTCGCCGTCGACGCCGCTGCGATCGAGCCGCTGCTCGCAGGGGGCGACCCCCTCGCGCTCCTGGGGCTCACGGCGGCGCGCGAGCCCACGCGGATCACCGTGGTGCGCGACGAGGACACCGTGACGCTGCGCGTGAAGGGCCCGAAGGTGGAGGCCCGCCCGCGTCATGTCGGTGCGCAATCTCGGCCGGGCATGCGAGGGCCGGCCGGGGCGAGCAAGCCCGCGCGCGCGCAGCCCGTCGCGAGCAAGCCGATTCGCTGACGGTAGAGCCTGGTGCGCGCGAGGCGGATGTCGCATTCGCCTCGCGCGTCGACACCAGCGAGGCGACGACGCGAACGTGACGTTACACCGCATGCCCCGCGCGCATGTACGTGAACGCCTCGCGCGACGTTGACGGTGCTTCACACCCGAGCGCTCGCGCTGGTCTTCGAAGCCATCGCGCTCGGCTCGAGCCCACGCCGAGGTGGACCCGGCGATCCGTAAAGCCAGTAAACCGCGGCGAGCACCGCTGGCCGCCCAGTGCCCGCTCCGGGTGCTTTGACAGCTCACGGCCCACCCCCACACTGCGGTCGAAGAACCACGGAGGATTCGAAATGGAAGCGCTCGCACGCGGTCTCGAAGGGGTCGTGCTCACGGAATCTCGCCTGTCCATGGTCGATGGTCAGGCCGGCAAGCTGGTGATCGGGGGATTCCCGGTCGAGACGCTCGCTCCTCATGCGAGCTACGAGGAGACGCTGCACCTCTTGTGGCACGATCGTCTGCCCACCGCCTCCGAGCTCACCGAGCTGCGCACGCGGCTGGCCGCGGCGGGCCGGCTGCCGGAGGAGACGCTCGCACTCTTGCGGGCGGCGGCTCGCCTCCAGCACCCACCCATGGACGCGCTGCGCATGGGGCTGGCCACGCTGGGGCTGCATGATCCCGACGTGAACGCGGTGGAGCTGCAGGCCGCGGATGCAGCGACCAACCAGCGCCGCGCGCTGGCGGTGGTGGCCGCCGTGCCCGCGATCGTGGGCGCCTACCATCGGCTCGGCGCCGGGCTGTCACCCGTGCCGCCCGATCCGTCGCTCGGGTACGCGGCCAACTACCTCACCATGCTGTTCGGCGAGCGGCCCTCGGCGGCGCGCGTGCGGGCGATCGACACGTACCTCAACACCACCATCGATCACGGCTTCAATGCCTCCACGTTCACGGCGCGGGTGATCGCCAGCACGCGCTCCGATGTGGCCTCGGCGGTGGTGGGGGCCCTGGGCGCGCTCAAGGGGCCGCTCCACGGCGGGGCGCCCGGCCCCGCGCTCGAGATGGTGTTCGAGCTGCAAGCCGCGGCCCGGCGCACCGGCGAGCCGCTCGAAGCGCTGGCCGAGGCGCACGTGCGACGCGTGGTCGCGGATGGCGGTCGCATCATGGGCTTCGGGCACCGGGTGTATCGCGTCCGCGATCCGCGAGCCGACGTGCTGGGCCGTGCGCTCGAGCGGCTGTTTCCGGCCGCGGGCGACAACCCGCTCTACGACGATGCGCGGCTGGTCGAGCGCGTGGTGCTGCGGGTGCTGGCCGAGCTCAAGCCTCACCGGGCGCTCGCCACCAACGTGGAGTTCTATACTGCGCTCCTCTTGCAAGCGATCGAGCTGCCGGTGCCGGTGTTCACCCCCACGTTCGCCGTGGCGCGCGTGGGTGGCTGGACCGCGCACGTGCTCGAGCAGGCCCGCGAGGACCGGCTGATCCGGCCGCGCGCCGCGTATGTGGGCCCGCTCGATCGGGCCTGGGTGCCCGTGGAGGAGCGAGCGGCGGCGCCTGCGTAAGCGCGGGCCGTCGCGGGCGTTGTCGGGTGGCATGATCCTGCGCATGAGCCCGACTCGCCCGCTTCTCCTCCCGCTGTTGCTCTCGCTCCCCGTGTCGGGCTGCATCTTCGGGGTTGGCGACGAGGAGACGGGCAACGACGACATGCTCGCGATGGAGGAAGGCACCGCTGCATCCGGTGGCGTCGACGGGGGCGAGTGCTTCGTGCCACCGCACTGCGACCCGCTGTCCCCCGACTGTGCCCCGAGCGAGCTGTGCTCGGCGAACCAGGGCAGCTTCGATTGCACGCCCGTGCCCGAAGGCACCGAGCTGGTGGGCGAGGGCGAGATCTGCGGCAGCGCGAGCTGCGACGCGGGCTTGGTCTGCGTGGCCACGTGCATGGGCGGGGCGGGCTGCTGCGTCGCAGTGTGCGATCTGGAGCAGCCGCAGTGCCCGGCGGATCGGGCATGCATCCCGTACTACGCCGAGGGCTCGACGCAGTGCTACGCGCACGTGGGCGTGTGCGAGCCCGAGTAGCTGAACACGTGTCGGCCGGCGCTCGCGCGTGGGCTCACCGCAAGCCGAGCTTCTGGCGAACCTTGTCGATGCGCCAGTCGGCGCGCTCCTCTCCGAGCGCGAGCGCCTGCTCGTACTGCTCGAGCGCGTCGCGATAGCGCAGGACCTTGAGGTAGGCATCACCGAGGCGCAGCCGGTGCTCTGCGGCCTTGGGTCGCTCGCGTATGGCTCGCTCGCCGAGCCGCACGGCGCGAGGGTAGGCGCCGCGCTCGAATTCGACGTCACGCAGCCCGGCGAGCGCGTCCACCTGGTGGCGATCGTGGCCCAGGGCCTCCTCGAACAGCGCCTCGGCTCGCGCGAGGTCCCCGGCCGCCAGCGAGCGCCTGCCCTTCCTCGCGAGCACCCGGGCGCGAGCACGGTCCGACAGGCTGGGCTCGTGCTCGGCGGCGGTGGTGGGCTTCGCTGGGGTCTGCGCTGTCACGATGCCAGCGGCCCGAGGTGCTGGCGCATCTTCGCTCACGGCAGCAGCGAGAGGCTCGAGCGCAGGCTGGCTCGCAGCGCTGCGCCCCTGGTCGTCGGCGAGCGGCGTCGTGCTCAGCCCGGAGAGCTCGGTGAGCGTGTGATCGAGCGTGGCCGTGCGGCGCTTCTGTCGATCGCGAAGCGCTCCGAGCTCGTCGGCACGGGCCTCGGCATTGGGCGCGGCCAGCACGACGAGCGGCTCGGCCCCGAGCAGCTCGGACTCGGAGAACGCAAGCAGCTCGGCCTGGCGCGCGAACGCTTCGAGATCCGACTCGCTCAGCGAGCTGCGCTCGCGAGCCACCGGGTGCCGGGGCTCGAACAGCAGCGCCTGGTCGTAGTAGGCCGCGGCGAATGGTCGGCCCTCGCGCTTGCCCCAATAATCGTCGCCCAGCCGCACGAGGGTGGAGGCGAGCTCGGCACGCAGCACGATGGCCAGCCCGAGCGCCGCGTCGCGCTCGGGACCTTCGTGCTGCTCGAGCGTCCTCACCACGGTGTACGCGGTCACGTGGTCGGGCTCCTCGACGGGGGGGAACACGAACAGCGCCTCGGCCGCGGCATCGCGGGCCTCGACGCCGCGCTCGTCGAGCCAGCGCGAGGCGGTGAGCTGGGCGTGGCCATCGGCCTCGCGCACGACCAGCGTCTCGATGGCCGCACCGATCGACAGGAGCAGCGCGGCCCCGGCCACCAGCGCCATGGTGGAGCGTCGCCACCGCTTGGCGGGGACGGGAGCATCGGGCAGCAAGGCGGCCAGCCGTGCGCGCCGCTCGGGGTCGACCAGCGGCAGAGCCAGGTCGTCCCACGGAGTTCGTAGATCGTGCTCGAGCTGGGCCTCGCACAGCGCGGCCTCCACCTCGATCATGCTGGGAAAGCGTGCATCCGGATCCTTCGCAAGGCAGCGGAGGACCACTGCGTCGAGGGCGGCGGGGATCTCCGGGCGGCGTGAGGACGGTGCGGGCGGAGGCTCGGTGAGGTGGGCTCGCAGCACCTCGGCCGCGTCGTTGCTCTCGAACGGCACGCGGCCGGTGAGCAGCTCGAACGCCAGGCAGCCCCATGCGTACACGTCGACGCTGGGTGCGACGCTGCCGTTTACGCCGACCTCGGGTGCCAGGTAATACGTGGTGCCACCCCGAATCGCGGTGTGCTGGGTGCCGTCGTGGATCGCCGCGATGCCGAAGTCGACGAGCTTCACCGCGTCGGCGCGGCCGTCCTTGGTGGTAAGGAACACGTTCTCGGGCTTGATGTCACGGTGCACCACCCCGGCCGCATGCGCGGCGGCCAGGCCCCGACAGACCTGACGCAGGATCCCCACCGCCCGCGAGAGCTCGAGCGGCTGCGCGAGCTCGTGGAGCAGCGTGTGGCCCGAGAGCAGCTCCATCGCGATCATCAGGCGCTCGTCGGGCAGCTCCACGAAATCGTAGAGCTGTACGATGAGGTCGGAGTGGATGCGGCTCGCTGCACGGGCCTCGTCGCGGAAGGCTTGGACTACGGCCGGGTTGTGGCAGACGTCCGAGCGCAGGATCTTCACGGCCACGCGCCGCTGCATGTCGATGTGCTCGGCCTCGTAGACGACCCCCATGCCGCCTTCGCCCAGCCACTGCACCACGCGGTACCGGCTGCCGGGAATCTGATGACCCGGCCGCAGCGGCACGAGATCACGTCGCAGGCCCATCCCTTCGGAAGCAAGCAGATGGGGCGTCGAAGAGCCCTCCCTGGCGCCCTCGAGCACGGCGCGGATCCACGTGGGTGGCCCGACCAGCCGCGGCACCGTGGCACGAGATCGCTCCGGCGCCGATGGCGGCAGATCGACCGTCGGGCTCTCGCCGCGGGGTTCGGCGAGGCGCAGGATGGTGGTGGGCTTGGTCATCGGCGACTTGGAAATTCGTGCGAGCGTCATCACTAGAGCGACGCACTTCGGGGACGAGATTCAGCCTAGCAAGCGACCGGCGAGTCGCGAGCGAGCATGCGAGATCAAGCAGCGGGATCGTGGACCGCTCAGGGTGAAGGTGGGTGAAAGGTGGGTGGACGATGGATGGAGCACTCAGCTCTGGCGCACGAGATCGATCGACGAAGAAGCCCATCGTGTGGCACCGGACTTCCCACGCGCAGTTGCTAGATCTCGTGGCGTGCGAGTACTGTGGGCATGGGCGATGGCCTGCTTCGGCGGGCTGTCGGCGAGCGTCGACAGCCCGGCGGAGGCCTCGGTCCTCGCGCTGGAAGGCGCGCGGGCGGGCGATGGCGCGACTCGGGAGCGGGTGGCCGTGCTGCCCGTGCAGGGCTCCACGCTGCCGCGCTCGAGCGGGGCACAGCTGCGGGACGCGCTCGAGCAAGGCCTTCGACGCGCGGACGCCGAGCTCGTGAGCGATGACGTGGTGGACGGCGAGCTTGGCGCCGAGCAGTGTGATCTCCGTTGCACGGCCGAGCTGGCCGAGGCCCTCGATGTGGCGTGGATTCTGCGTTCCACGGTCACACGGGACGACACGGTGTACGAGGTGCGGCTCGACGCGATCGATGGCCACGGCCGCACGCTCGCCTCGGCCAGCGAACGCTGCGAGATCTGTGGCCTCGACGAGGTGAGCGAGCTGCTGCTCGATCGCAGCGCCGTGCTGGCGGCCAAGGTAGAGCTGTTGCAACGGCAGGCACCCCGGATCGCGCTGCGCTCTCGCCCGAGCGGGGCCAAGGTGTGGATCGACGATCGGCTCGTGGGGCACACGCCGCTCGAGCAAGAAGTAGAGGAGGGCGAGCACGAGATCCGCCTCGAGCTTCGGGGCCACGCCACCGAGCGCCGGCGGGTGACGGCGATGGCGGGCACGGACGACGCGCTCGAGGTCGTGCTGCACGACGATCCTGGACGACGCGGGCCGTGGCGGGGCCTGGGCGTGGCCGCACTGGGCACGGGCGCGGCTTCGTTGGGGGCGGGCATCGGCCTGGCCGTGATCGACGAGCGCGAGTACGAGCGGCGCTGCAACCCGGATCCGCTGGGGCACTGCATGCAGCGCTACGACACGCTCGGTGGTGGAATCGCAGCAATGGTGAGCGGGGGCGTGCTGCTGGCCACGGGGGTCGCCCTGCTGGTCGTCGGCCACCGCTCGAAGCAGGCCGGGGCTTCGCGGGCGAGGCAATGGAGGATCGATCGTGGGCTGGTGCTCGTATTCTGATCATTCGAGGTCGCGATGGTTGCTCGCGGTAGTCATCACCACACTCGGCGGTTGCCTCGAGCCGAACCCTGCATACATCGGCGCCACCGATGCCACGAGCGTGGGCGAGAGCTCCTCGACAGGCTTCGTGCTCGACACGACGACCTCGGCCCCGGGGACGAGCTCGTCGTCGATGGACGAGACGGCGACCGGTGACGAGCCCGGCGATGGCTCGACGACCGACGATCACCCGAGCTGCGGCCCCCAGTTGCTGTGTCACGTGGGGCCGGGGATCATTCCTCTCGGCCTCGACGAGCCCGGCCCGGTGACTGTGGCCGACATCGATGCCGACGGTCACCTCGACATCGTCGTCGGCTCCATCAAGGAGAACGCCGTGGCGGTGCTCCTGGGCGATGGTACGGGCTCGTTCGCCGAGCCGCTCGCCTCGACCGCGGGTATCCAGCCGGCGGCCGTGGCCACGGCCGACCTCGACGGCGACGGCAACCTCGACGTGGTCACGGGCAACCGCGAAGGCAACGACGTGACGGTGATGCGCGGGCTCGGCACGGGCCTCTTGACCCCGCCGGTCTCGGTTCCCGTGGGCAAGCGGGTGGAAGCGGTGGTGCTGGTCGACCTCGACGGCGACGCCGATCACGAGCTCGTGGCGGCGGCTCGCGACGACGACGAGGTCATGGTGATGCTCGGGAGCACCGGTGCGGCGTTCGTGCCGGGCACGGACTACCCGGCGACGAGCCGCCCCACCGCGATCGCGCTCGGGCTCGTCGATGCCGGTCCCACGCTCGACATGGTCGTCGCCAACCACGACACCAACGCCGTGCACGTGCGGCTCGGAGATGGTGCCGCGGGCTTTGGCGCGGCCGAGGTGCTCGTGGCCGGAGACCACCCCACCGCCGTGGCCCTGGGCGACCTCGACGGCAACGGCTGGCTCGACATCGCGGTCTCGATCGAGGCCGGCGGCGTGGTGTTGCTGCTCGGCGACGGCAGCGGTGGGTTCTCGCCCGGGCAAGCGCTCGAGGCCGGCGTGCGGACCAACGACGTCATCGTGGAGGACATCGACGAGGATGGGGCGCTCGACGTCGCGGTCGCCAATCTCGAGTCCGACGACGTGGTGGTGCTGCTCGGCGACGGCGCGGGTGGCTTCGCCCCGCCGGTGGCATTCGAGACCGACGTGGGCGTCTCGGCGCTGGCGACGGGAGATTTCGACGAGGACGGGATCTCCGACCTGGTGGCCACGCTACCGTCGACCGATCAGCTGGCGTTGATCCTCTCGACGCCTTGAGCCGATGATGGATTCAGAGGGCGGCAGCGGCTCGGATCGGCAGCCATGCCCGCACCGCGGTGGGCTCCTTGCCGCAGCTCGGGGGGGCGCTCGCGCCGAGGTCGCGGTGCTCGAGCTCGACCTCGTGGGCGGAGCCCTCGCGATCGTGAAGGGTCACCACCGTGATCGCACCGCGGGTGGCCTGCTCGACCCGCACGAGCGCGTCGAGCTCGAGCCGGCCGCTGCGCTCGCGCCAGCTCGCCTCGGCCGCCTGTGCGGCCTCGGACAGCACCGTACGGCCACGCAGGCGATCGAGCCGATACACTCGCCCGTCGCGGATCGCCTCGGCGAGCGGCGGCACGTCGTGGGGCTCGAGCCGGCCGTAGCAGATCCCCTCGGGTAGCTGCAGCAGCGTGGCTGCGAAGCGGTGCCCGCCGAGGTGCGTGGTCTGCCACACCTCGAGGCCGTCCTGCTGCGAGAGCGCCTGCGCCACGGGGGCGCCGAGCTTGGCGCAGCACACGTCGCGGCGGCCGTTGGTGCACACGAGCACGAGCGGCTGCGTGCATGGGGTGGTCCCGGCGATCGGCTCACCGGCGCGCAGCGCCTTCACCTGCGCGGGCACGTCGAGCTGGAGGAGCTCTTCGACCGTGCCGAGCGTGCGTTCGCAGAGCCGCGACGCGCCGAGGTCGGACACGCCCACCCACAGTCGCAGCGGCCCATCCACGTGACCCTGGCGGCGAGCCAGCTGGATGCGCACGCCGGGGATCTCGGCCTCCCACGCGGAGAGCCGCGCCTTGACGGCATCGGGCAGGTTGGACTCGGCGACCGCCTTGGCGCCCCACGACGCACGGTGCTCGAGCACGATCCACACCGCGGTCTCGGCCGTCGCGGTGCCGGCGATCGGCTCGCCCACCTCGCGAGAGCGCATGCTGCAGAGCTCGGACATGTGGATCTCCCTGCCCTGAAGGGCTCAACCAAGGTTCGCGCGCAGGAACTCGAGCGTGCGCTTCCATGCCACGGGCGCTTGCTCGGCCGAGTAGGCCTCGGGTCGCGCGTCGTTGAAGAACGCGTGGCCGGCCGCGTAGAAGTGGGCCTCCACCTTGCCGCCGGCGGCCTCGATCTTGGCGACCAGCTCGCGCGCCACCTCGGGAGGGACGAACGCGTCGTCGTTGCCGAAGTGCGCCTGTACCGGACCGCGCAGCTTGGTGAAGTCGGGCTGCACGTTGGGGTGGATCCCGTAGAAGTCGACGCAGGCGGAGATCTGGTCGTGCTCGGTGGCGGCGTAGAGCGCGAGCTGCCCGCCCATGCAGAACCCGAGCGCGGCGACCTTCTTCGGGGTGACGGCATCGAGCGCGAGCAGGTAGTCGGCGGCGCCACGGAGGTCCTGCCCTGCGCGAGCGATGTCGAGGGCCATGAGCTTGCGACCGGCCTCGTCGGGGTTCTTGGTGCTCTCGCCGTGGTAGAGGTCGGGCGCGAGCGCCACGAAGCCCGCGGCGGCGAAGCGATCGGTGACGTCCTTGATGTGATCGACCAGGCCCCACCACTCCTGGATCACGATGAGGCCGGGCCCGCGGCCCGAGGGCGGCAGCGAGAGCCAGCCGGTAGTGGTGCGGCCGTTGGCGGGGAGCTCGATCGTCTGTCCGGACATGGGTGCGGCATCATAGCCAGGCTCTCGGGCGCTCGAAAAGGCACGCGCCGAGACTGCCGCGTGCTCCGGAGGAACGCGAGCAGCTCGCAAAGGCTGCTAGGGTGCCGGCGTGCCCGTTCCGTTGCCGCCGCCGCTGCACCTTGCCGTGGCCAGCCGGCGCGAGGAGATCGAGCGGGTGCAGGCGGCGCTCGACGAGCTGCTGCGGCAGCTCGCGCTCGACGATGAGGCGCGTCATCGCATCGACCTCGCCGTGCGCGAGGCGATGGCCAACGCGATCGTGCATGGCAACCGCGAGCGCGTTGACAAGAGGGTGCGGATTTCAGCCGAAGTCACCGACGATGCGTTGCTGATCCGCATCGACGACGAAGGCGACGGGTTCGATTTCGCACGCGTCGAGGACCCGCGAGCGCCCGATCGCCGGCTGCTGCCTCATGGGCGGGGCCTCTGGCTCATGCGCAGCTTCGTCGACGAGCTCCACGTGGAGCGGTGTCCCGAGGGTGGCACCTCGGTTATCTTGCGCGCGCGGCTGGCTCGGCCCTTTCGGCCCAGCGGCACGCTTGGAAACAGTGAGGCAATCATGAAGATCACCCAGCGAACCAGCGGCGACGTCACGATCTTGGATGTGAACGGCAAGCTCACCATCGGGGAAGGAGACTACCTCCTGCGCGAAGCCGTGCGGTCGGCCCTCGCTGAGGGCAAGCGCAAAGTCTTGATCAACCTGGCCGAGGTTACCGCCATCGACTCCTCCGGGATCGGCGAGCTGGTGAGCTCGTACACCACCGCCAGCCATCAAGGCGGCAAGCTCAAGCTCCTCAACCCCACCCGCAAGATCTACGACCTCCTCGTCATCACCCAGCTCATCTCGGTCTTCGAGGTCTTCGACTCCGAGAACGAGGCCGTGGAATCGTTCGCTTAGCGCAGGCTCAGGTGCCCGGCTCGGCCGGCTGCTCCTGCAGCGGGCCGGGTACCGCCACCCACTGCCGCGTGCCCGAGGCCGAGCCCGCCATCAGCCCCACCACGCGCTCGAGCAGCATGAGCTGCTCCTGCTGCAGATCGGGCAAGCGCACGGCGAGCGCCAGCCGCAGCTCGGCGCGCTGCTCGTCCGGCAACGGCAGGCCGAGGAACGCCCAGGTGCCCTCGGTGCTGCCCTGCTCGACCACGGTGGCCTGGCCCACCCGCACCTCGAAGCCCGGCACGCCGAGCCGCTGCAACAGCTCCGCCACCTCGGGCGCGAGCCGGCGCCAGCGCTCGGCGCCGCGATCGGCGGGCCCATCTTCCTCGAGCCGGCGCAGCGCCGCGAGGATCTCCATCACCTCGCGCCGACGATCCCGCCAGCCCACGCTGCGCTCGCCCGAGAACGCGGGCAGGCGCACGAGCAGCTTGTGGTAGCCGAGCGCGACCGAGGCCACCATGAGCGCCACTACCGTGCCGAGCACGTTCCACCAGCCACCCACGCCGATGACCATGAAGTAGGCGAGCACCGCGAACATGGCCGTGCAGGCCCACAGCACCGCCACCGCGTGGCCATGCGAGAGCCCGGCCGCGAGCAGGCGGTGGTGCACGTGATCGGAGTCGCTGCTGAACACCGGCTGGCCGCGGAGCTTGCGGCGCAGCACCGCCATGGTCATGTCGAAGAACGGGACCGTGAGCACGAGCCAGGGGATCGCGAACTGCAGCTCGGGCACGCGCCAGCGTACGGGCCGCGTGTGCAGGAGCAGCGCCGCGAGCAGGAACCCGAGGAAGTAGCTGCCCGCGTCGCCCATGAACACGCGCGCGGGGTGCCGGTTCCACACCAGGAAGCCCCCCACGGCCCCCAGCGCGCACGCGGTGGTCCATGCGACCGCGAGGTTGACCGGGCCCACCACCGGCGCGGAGACGATCGACACGAGGATCGTCGCGAGCCCGATGAGCACGATCCCGCCCGCGAGCCCGTCGAGGCCGTCCATGAGGTTGACGGCATTGACCGCGGCGACCAGGAACGCGACAGTGCAGATCGGCGTGAGCCACCAGAAGTCCCAGCCCACCAAGAGCTCGAGCGCGGGCCAGTGGAGGCCGTAGAGCACCGCGATGCTCGCGGCCACGATCTGCATCAAGAGCTTGTGCCGTGCCCGCAGGCCCACGAGGTCGTCGTAGAGGCCGGTGAGCCCTACTATCAAAGCGCCGAGGAGCGCGCCCGTGAGCGGCGTGACCGAGAACAGGTGGTGGGTGCTGCTGAGCGGGTTGTTGCCGGCCAGACCCGCGACCAGGGCCACGCCGAAGGCGAACAGCATCACCAGGCCGCCGGCGCGCGGGATCTCGCCGGCGTGGACCTTGCGGAGGCTGACCTCTTGATCGCGACGGCCGAGCGCCTTCCAGGCGCGCAGCACCAGCGGCATGGTGGCGGTGGTGACCACGAAGGCCCCGACCGCGCCGATCCACACCGTGCCGAGCGAGGCGTTCATGGCGGGCCTCCGTGCTCGTCCTTCTCGGCACCGAAGAAGACCCTCACCGCGCTCCCCTGGCCCCGGTGGACGCCATCGAGGCCAAGGCTATAGCATGGGCAGCGTTGGGCGCAGCAATCGAGGGTTCGGCGGGTTCGGGGGCTGGCAGCGGCACGGTCTCGGCGTTGGGCGCGACCGCGACGGCAGGCGGGGCCGACGACGCCTACGACGTGTGCGTAATGGGCCTGGGCTACGTGGGGCTGCCCACGGCAGCCGTATTGGCCACCCGCGGGCGACGCGTGGCCGGGGTGGACCTACGGGCGGACGTGCTCGCCACGATCAACGCCGGGCAGGTGCACATCGTGGAGCCCGAGCTCGATGCGCTGGTGCGTGCGGCCGTGGCCGCGGGCTCGCTGCGGGCACTGCCGACCCCGCCGCGGGCGAAGGCGCATTTGATCTGCGTGCCGACGCCGTTTCGCGAGGGGCACCAGCCGGATCTGCGGCACGTGGAGGCGGCCACGCGCGCGCTGGCGCCGGCGGTACGGCATGGCGATCTCGTGGTGCTCGAGTCGACGGTGCCGCCGAAGACCACGCGGGAGCTGGTGGCGGGGATCCTCGCGAGTGAAGCGGGGCTGGTGGCGGGGCGTGACGTGTACGTGGCGCATGCGCCCGAGCGGGTGCTGCCGGGCGCGGTGATCCGCGAGGTGGTGGAGAACGCCCGCGTGGTGGGTGGGGTCACCGAGGCGTGCACGGAGGTGGCCGCGCGGTTCTACGAGTCGTTCGTGCGCGGGGAGGTGCATCGATGTCGCGCGGAGACGGCGGAGCTGGTCAAGCTCAGCGAGAACGCGTACCGCGACGTGAACGTGGCGTATGCGAACGAGCTGGCCAACGTGTGCGATCGGCTGGGGCTCGATGCGTGGGAGGTGATTCGGTTCGCCAACATGCACCCGCGGGTGAGCATCTTGCGACCAGGGCCGGGCGTGGGTGGTCACTGCATCGCGGTGGATCCGTGGTTCATCGTGGCGAGCGCGCCCGAGGACACGCCGCTGATTCGCGCGGCGCGGGAGGTCAACGACGGCCGGCCGGGGCGAGTGGTCGCGCGGGTGGCCGAGCTGGCGGAGCGGTTCAAGCGGCCGCGGATCGCTTGTTTGGGGCTCACGTACAAGCCGGACATCGATGACGTACGCGAGAGCCCGTCGCTCGGGGTGGTGCGGAGGATCCACGCCGAGCTCGACGCGGAGGTGCTGGTGGTCGAGCCGCACCTGCGGAAGTGTCCGATCGAGGGGCTCGAGCTGCACGAGGCCGAGGCTGCGCTGCGAACAGCGGACATCGTGGTGATCCTGGTGGCACACCGACAGTTCCAGCGGCTGCCGCGGGAGCTGTTCCTGCGGCCGTCGGTGATCGACACGGTGGGGCTGCTCGTGGGGCGGTGAGGGGACGTCAGGCCCTACCGAGACTTCGTCGCTTCCGATCGTGCGGGCGAGGGAGGGTCTCGCTGCTGGTCCTTGGCCAGGGCGAGCGCGCGATCGCGACGCCGAAGTGCCCGCTGTTCGAGCGCCTCGATGAATTCCAAGAAATCCTTGCTCGCGGTCGCCTTTGCCGCGACGAAGGCGGCGTGCTCCGCCTCGAAGGCCCGTGCGGCGTCGGCATACCGGCCGAGGCTCGCCAGCGCGCGGGCATACGCCTCATGGAGCGACGGGGGCACGGGCTCGTCCGCCAGTCGCGCTTCGAGCAGCTCGAGCGCTTCAGCGCTGCGGCCGAGCGCCAGCAGCTCGCCGGCATGAGCGATGGCCTGCTCCACGAGAGAGCACGACTCGTCTTCGCGGCAATCGACGACCTTCTCGTCGAACGACCGCAGCGCTCGCGTGGTCGCCGGGGTCGCCGAGGGCTCGAGCGCGCGCTCGCGCTGCATCCCGAGGGCTATCAGCCGGTCGTCCTCGACGCGGTGGATCGTGCCGCCCGAGGGTCGAAGCGTCGAGTCCAGGAAGCTTGCGGCCGAGGCCACGACGGCCAGGTGACGGCGATGGATCGACGCGCACTCGTCCTTGGACGGGCACGTCCCCGCGAGGGGCCGCAGCGCTCCTCCCAGCGCCTCGAAGTCGTTGTGATCGAGCCCGGGTACCAGCACGAAGTCGCGGGGAGCCGCGCCGAGCTCGTGGAAGTACGCCGGCGAGCTGCCTTCGGAGGCGAAGAGCAAGGCGGGGACGCGAACCAGCGGGGCGCGATCGAGCCAAGGGCCCGGTTCTTCGTCCTTCCACCACTTCTCCTCCCGATCCATGGTGGAGTCGAGGCTGACCACGGCGTCTGCTCGCCCGGGCAGGGAGGCGTAGACCAGGGCCGCCTGCGCGCCGTAGCTGTGGCCCAGCACGGCCACGCCGCGCGGGGTGAATCCAAGGGAGCGAGGAGCCTCGCGCCGCAAGACGTCGAGGTCTCGTACGCTGGTGGGCGGATCCCAATCGACGTACATCGCAGTGCCGGTCGCCTGCTCGAACAAGCCGGCCACGACCACCCAGCCGTGCGACGCCAGGTACTCGTAGAGCACCAGGTTGTCGGCGTAGGCCCCGCTGAGCCCTGGATGAGCGAGCAGGAGCGGGCCCTCGTCGACCGCGATCGCGGCATCGCGACGGGCCAGCGTCGGCACGTCCAGAACCCGAGTCAGGGTCGCCTGCGCGCTGGGATCGAGCAGCTCGGGAATGCTCTGGAGCACCTCCTCGCTCACGACGCCTCGAAGGTAGGACGATGCGATCGCGGCAAGCTCGACGCGCGCCCGTGCTGGCGCTCGAGGGATTGGCTCGAGCACGAAGTAGTCACCCAGCGTGAGCGCCTGGCCCGTGTCTGGCTTCGCCGGATACCAAACGCCCGCCACGACGGGACGAGCGTGCGCTCGGGACTCGGTGTACAGCCGGTAGGAGCGGGACTCGTCCTCGTAGAGGTACTGACGAAAGCCGACGCGGTAGGGGCCTGGCTGTAGATCACCCCACGTGGGCGGAACCGGTAGGGTCTTTGCAGTGGCTTCCATCGTGGGCTTCGGCGAGGTCTGCGGCGCATCCGAGCTCGGCGAGGCCGGGCGCACACACGCGCCGAGGCTCAGCGACACGCCAATCGCCACGAGAGGCCGGCAAGGGAGCCGTGAGAGCATTGCGTGCAGCATAGTCCTCCAGGGTCGATCTGGGGGCGGCAGCGAGGTGGGGCGCCCGAGGGCCTCGGCGGACGTTGGCTCGAGCATACCAGCGACCAGGATAGGGCTGTTACCATACCCACATGCCGAAGCCCGACGCACACGATCGCCAGGCGCCGCCGCGCATGAGCACGGCTGCGCGCGCCGACGCGATGTCGGTCGAGGATGTCATCCGTCTCGCGTCCGAAGGTCGCCTGCGCATGCCGGGCTTTCAGCGCGCATTCAGGTGGGAAGCCAAGGACCGTCGCGACCTGCTCGACAGCATCTACCGCGGCTACCCCGTCGGCACGTTGCTCCTGTGGAAGAACCCTCCCTCCGCCACTGAGGCGGGGCGACCGCTGGGCGTGATGGGCGTTGCGAAGCCGCAGGGCGACCGGTATCTCGTCGTCGACGGGCAGCAGCGGCTGACGACGCTATGGGAGGGGCTCGGCCGCGCGCCCGCGCCAGGCGAGGTGGCGCTCGTGTTCGACATCGAGCGCGAGGAAATTGTCAGCCGCCCGCTCACGCCCGACGAGATGGAGGGTCGGCCCCCGCCGCGCGGGGAGGAGGGTGAGGACGAGGGCCTGCCACAGGTGCCGCTCCACCTGGTGCTCGACGCGGCGTTGCTGTCCGCGTGGGTCCCGTCATGGATGTCGATCGAGGACAAGCGCCGCTACTTCGAGCTCGGCAAGCGAATTCGGGAGCACAAGCTGGGCCTCTATGTCGTCGAGCACGCCGACATCGACGCGCTCCGGCACGTGTTCGACCGCGTCAACTCGACGGGCAAGTCCATGCGCCGCGAAGAGGTATTCGACGCACTGCTCGGGTCGCAGATCGCCCAGGATGGCAACACTGGCCTCGCGCTCGTCAACGCGCAGCTCGCCGATCTCGCGTTCGGGGCAATCGAGCCGACCACGATCCTCAAGGCCTTCGAAGCGATCCGGGGCGACAAGATCGGCAAGCTCGACCCGCGGAAGCTCGACGTCGCCGACGCCGAGGCCGATCTCATCCGCACCGCCAGCGCCCTGCGTGCGACCGTGATCTTCCTACGCGCCACCGCCCACGTTCCCCACGTGGCGGTCCGTCCCTATGAGCTTCCCATCGTGGTGTTGGCGCGCTTCTTCGCGCTCCATGACCGCCCAAGCGAACGGAGCCTGATCCTGCTGCGTCGTTGGCTGTGGCGCGGCTCTCTCGGCGAGCGCCTCGGGGGCGCGTCGAGCTCGATGCAGCAGCACGTGGACGACGTGACAGAGGACGAGGCCGCGTCCGTGCAGGCGCTGCTGCGACGCACGGGCTCACCCGAGGGCCTTTCGTTCGACGACGCCGAGTGGGGCAGGACGATCGGGGCCAGCATGGCGAGCGCCCGCGGGAAGGCCATGATCTGTGCGCTCCTCGCCCAACAGCCGCGTAGCCTCGTGACCGGGGAGCGGCTGGACACGAGCGTCTTGTTTCCCGACGGAGTGACCGACGCCCTGCGACCGATCCTGCGCGACTCCACCAGCGGAGTCCATCGCGGGCGCGGAGTCGTCAACACGCTGCTGCATCCGTCGGGGTCCACCGCGAGGTCCCTCATTCTCGAGTGCACCGACGAAGCCGCGCTCTTCTCCCACGGGATCGACGCCGAAGCGCGCGAGGGGCTTCGCCGAGGCGAGGTCAAGACATTCTTTGCACGCCGGGGTGACGCGCTTCGGCGCTCGACCGAGGCCTTCTTCGCCCGTCACGCAGAGCTGGAGCGTGACGACGCTCCTCCGATCGCGGCGCTCACGAGGCGCAGCGCGTGAGCGCTCGCGTGCTGCTAGGCGACGTCGTCGTCGGGGAGCTTCGCCCGGACACCGCCTCTAGTCAGACGACTCTCGAGTTCGACGCGTCGTACGCCGCGTCCGCCTCGCGTCCCGTGCTCGGTCGATGGTTTGAAGACCAGCTGATCGAGCCACCGCGCACGTTTCGTGGCGCACCGCTGCCCAACTACTTTCGTAACCTGCTCCCAGAAGGAGCGCTGCGCAAGATCGTCGAGCGGCGTCTCGGGACGTCGGCGATCCCCGAGTATGCGATGCTCCTTCGGCTCGGGGAGAACCTTCCCGGGGCGGTGCGGGTCATCAGCGATGAGCTCGACCTCCACCCACTCGAGGCCGGTGAGCGCGAGCGACGTGATGTGAAGGACCCGTTTCGCTTCGCGCTCACGGGCGTGCAGCCGAAGCTCGCGCTGTCCGAGGTCGACGACAGACTGACGATGCCGGTCGAGGGCGCCACTGGGCATTGGATCGCGAAGTTTGGCAGCCCTGCGTTTCAACGCCTGGTGGACAACGAGCTTGCAATGCTGGATTGGGCGCAGCGATGCGGGCTCGACGTCCCCGAGCATCGCGTGGTTCGTGCGTCCGAGATCGAGGACATCCCGGCGGACTTCGACGCGGACCAGGATGTCCTGATCGTCCGGCGCTTCGATCGGGAGGGTAACCGGCGGATCCACCAAGAGGATTTCGCTCAGGTCTTCGACATCCCGCCGGAGCAGCGGTACGCGTGGGAGGTCTTGGAGCTCGGGTGGATCCACTACGCGAGCATCGGTGCCGTCATCTGTGCACTCTGTGGCGAGGACGATTTTCGACAATACATGCGGCGCCTCGCGTTCATGGTGCTGTCGGGCAACGCTGACGCGCACCTCAAGAACTGGTCGCTCCTCTATCCCTATCCCGATGGCGTGAGACCACGGCTCGCTCCGGCATACGACTTGGTCTCGACGGTCGTGTACCCGTCAATCGCCACCTACTCTGCGCTGCGGTGGTTGGAGCCACTAGAACCCACATTGATGCCGCCCATGCAGCTCGTCGACGTGACGTTGGATAATCTGCTGGAGGTCGCATCCCATTCGCCGGCCGACACCTCGCAGGTGATGGATGACCTCGAGGCGTTCGTCCGCGACGCCCGGGATGCGTGGCCCGACATCGCGGCTGCTGCGCCGCCCGTGGTGCGCGACCGCGTCACGGCTCATCTCGCCGCGTCCTCGCTCCGGTAGGGACCACGAGCAGTGGGACGCACTGGTGCCCGCCGAGGGGCGCGATGATCTCGAGCTCATCACCGAAGCCGATGGCAGAGCTACGGCACCGACAAGATGCTGATGCTCGGTTACAAGGCGGGCACCGACCTCTCGACCAAGCACGCCGAATTCGCCGCCCTTGGCCGGCCGCATCGGCAGCATCGGCTCGACCTCGCCCAGCCCACCCCCTGGGCCCGACCTCGCCGAATCGATCGCTCGGACCCGGAGGACATCGCGAATGCCCTCTTCGTGATCGCCAACATGCTTCAGCCGGAGATCGAGGTGCCCGTTCCCCGCACCTGACCCTCGACCAAGGAAAGGACAATCGCTCAAGGAACGCTTCGTGGGGTCGTCGATGGGTTCGGACCCGAAGAGGTCGCCAGCGAGCCGCCCGGAGGGAAGAGCACCCGGTAGGCGGTTGCGTAGTCGCTGGCTTTCATCGCATCGAGCCAGCGCTGCCAGCCGCCTGGGATGCGTTTCAAGACCTCGGCCTCGAGATCCGCCGTCTTGCCTTGGAAGTACGCATTCGCGAGTAGGTTGAAGCCAGATGGGCCGAGGAAGCTGAACAGGGCCTCGATCGCATTCCGCTGCGGTCCATAGCCCGTCACGCGCAGGTTGGCGCCCCGCGAGGGCATCGAGGGGGCAGCACCGTGCTCGTCGCGCACGAAGCTCGTGAAGTAATCCGTGGCTCCTTCCGAGACGTTGAAACCGAGTCCCTTGAACGCGTCGGACTCTTGGATGTGAGTCGCTTCGTGGAGCGCGGACTCGTAGGTGAACTCGGGTGGCAGGTGGGCACGCCGGGACACGTCGACGAATCCTCCGAGGTCGTTCGCCTCCTTGCGCAGGGCCCCCTCTTCTGCGACGGTGAGCGGCTTCTTGCGCGGCCGCGTGCGCTCGTCCTGCACGGCGGCTTCGGCGAAATCCTCCGCCTTCTGGTGCACGATCGTTTGCCCTCCCCCGGCACGTCGCCCTAGCACGTCCATGTTCTTACGAACAAAGCCGCCGATGGTGGGGCTAGTGCGCAGGAGGTCGTCCGCCGTTCCGCCCGGATCGATTCGAGCCCGCTGGTCGAGCAACGCTGTCTTCCGGCTGCGCTCCCTTGCCGCGGGATCCAGTGGTACGGAGATTCGCCGGTTGACGACATCCATGTAGTTCGACGTCGCGGCGTCGCGGGCCTGGCCGTAGTAGGCGTATGCACGCGCGGACTCGGCCCGAAGCTCGTCCGGGGAGAGTTGATCGAGCTGCTGTGGCGAGAGCGGTTCGAAGGGCATGACCAGCCGAGCGGCCACCCGCGGAGGGCTGCGCTCTCCGACGTCGACCCGGTCGGTACCGCGTACGAGCACCGAGCTCGCCCGTGAGGCCTCGCCTTCGCAGGCCGAGCTCGACGACTCACGACCTTCGCGGCTGGCCGTCTGCTGGACGACGTGCACGAGCTCGTGGGCCAGCAAGCCACGCCCCCCGGCGGTACCGGGTCGGTAGTGCGCGGGGTCGAGCGCAATATGGTTACCCACGGTATAGGCCTCGGCGCCGAGCAACCTCGCCGAACGCGTAGCGTGGTCGTCGGCGTGGATGCGAACGTTGCCGAAGTCGAAGCCCAGGCGTGCTTCGAAGAAGCCGAGCGTCGCGGGATCGAGCGGCACGCCTCCCGTGTGAGGGAGGACCACGGGCGGGTTGGTGTGGAGCGGGGCAGGGCTCGAGGTACGGCGATCGTCGGAGAGCCTCGCCCTGCGGGTATGCGTGCCGATACTCATCCCTCTCCCCCTGGTCCTGGTTCGATTCCCTTGCGCGATCTCCCGTGTCGCTGTCTTACCCGCTCACGCGTGGAAGATCTCGAAGCACATCACATAGCCATCCTCGTGCCGCTCGAGCACGAACGATGCCGCGACGCCCATCAGCACCACGTCGTCTTCCTTGGCCCGCTCGGGCTCGTTGGTGACCGGGATCTGGCAGAGCATCCAGCCCTGGTTGTGGGTATGCGTCGGATCGCTGCACCCATGCGCCGACTCTCCGGCCAGCACCACCTCGGCGGCCTCGTTGATCACCCCCACGAGGCGCTCGTTGGGGATGATGACCGACCACGGCGCGTCGCCGCCGTAGAAGCCCTCGATCATCTGCCGAAATCCTGCTGGATCACCGGCTCTGCCGCCCGGCCACGCGATTCCGGCCACCGCGGCGTCATAGCGATCCGCCGCGAGCCGCTCCACGAAGCGCCAGAACCCAGCGAGGTAGCTCTCGCGCGTGTCGACCAGCGGTAGCCGAATCAGCCCGTCCACCGCCTCACCGTAGCACGCGACCCGGCGAGCATGTCCAGCATGCGCCCGGGCGCAGCGCGACTGCGAACGAAGTCGATGCTCAGCGCTGCTTCTTGCCCGCCGCGAGCAGCTCGACGGCAGCAGCGGCCCGCGAGCTGCGGGTCTCGCTCTTCTTCGCCGAGCCCACCCACTTGATGTACTCGTTGCGATAGAAGCTCGAGAGCGAGTCGAGGAACGCGCGGGCCTTGGGTGCGCTCGAGAGGGCGCGCTCGAGCTCGACGGGCAGCTCGGATGCGACGCCGCTCTCGACCGCCCCGTCGCCGCCGCCCTGGGGTCGCAGCACCACGCGCACCTTGGTGTCGACCTCGAGCCCGAGCTGCGCGCGGACCTCCTTGTTGAGCGGGATGAAGAACACACCGCCGCGCGAGCCGATCGAGCCTTCGAATTCCTGCTTGCCGATGCGGCACGTCACGCGATGGCGCGCCTGCTTGCCCCACTTGTCGGAGGGATTGAAGGGAACGACGAGCCGCACCTTTCCGCCCTCGGCCGCCACGATCTCCGCGTCGAATTCCTCTGGCTCGTTCATGGTCGCGCTTCGAATGCTGCCCGCATGCGAACGAGACGCGTCAAGCACCGAGCGCGATCCGGACTACGGCCGCAAACGACGATGGTCCCTCGAGCGGGAGCTGCGGCTGGTCCCGCGCGGCAAGGACCGATGAGCAGGCGTTTGCACGGCAATCTGCATGGCCTGGAAAAGCAGGTAGTCGCTGCTCCTCGCGAATTGCGCTTCTGGCGCATTGTCGGAATTCACCGCTGAAATCCTCCGTGAGCGCTGTTTCTGGCGTGGCGGAGCCCGCCGCTACGTTGGTACGCTCCTCCTCGGGGAACCGTGGCAACCACGCGCGGAGGGCTCATGACATTCGAACCGACCGAGCAGCGACGATTCGGCTGGGCAGCGCTCGCCGTGCTCGTGCCGCTCACGACGGGTTGCTACGAGGGTGCGCCGGGGGGCTCGGGAGCCGACGGCGGCGATGCGACCAGCAACGACGGCAGCGGCACCGCAGGCGACGACGATGCCGACGGCACCGCCGATGACGGCACCGACTCGGACGGCGAGCCGCTCGTGGTCGACCCGGCTCCGGCCGTGCTGCCGCGGCTGACCGCCGACCAGTACCGCAACAGCCTCGCGTACATCCTCGGGCCGAGCCTGCCCGCGGTGGCGCTCGAGCCCGACACCAACCCGTATCTCTTCTACAACATCGGGGCCACCACCACGACGCTCTCCGAGCTCGGCACCCAGCAATACGAAGAAGCGGCCGACGAGATCACCACGGCGATCTTCTCCGATCCCGCGCGCCGGCTCGCGCTCGTGGGCTGCGAGCCCGCGGCGCCCGGCGACCAGTGCGTGCAGGGCTTCCTCGAGGACTTCGGGCGCCGGGCCTATCGCCGACCGCTCACGCCCGACGAGATGCTCCGCTGGCAGCAGGTCACCGTGGACCTCGCGCTCCCCGACGCCTGGGAGGGCCTGCGGCTGGCCGTGGCGGGCATGCTGCAGTCGCCGTACTTCGTCTACCGCGTGGAGCTCGGCGAGCCGGATCCCGAGCGGCCCGATCGCCTGCGCTTCACCAGCCACGAGATGGCCAGCCGGCTCTCGTTCCTCTTGTGGAACACCACGCCCGATGACGAGCTGCTCGATACCGCAGACGGCGATTCGCTGCTCACCGAGGCGGGCCTGCGCGAGCAGGCCGATCGCATGATCGCCGACCCGCGCGCGAGCGCGGCAGTGCAGGAGTTCTTCGCGCAGTACTTCGACCTCTCGCGCCTCGACGGCATCACGCGCGATCCGGCGATCTACCCGCTGTTTGCGAGCACGCTGCCGGAGTCGATGCGCGCCGAGGTCAAGCTGCTCGTCGACGACTTCGTGTTCCGCCGCGATGCCGACATCCGCGGGATCTTCGGCACCCGCACCACGTTCGTGAACGAGGAGCTCGCCATGCTCTACGGCGTGGACGCCCCGGGCGCCTCGCCGATCGCGTTCGTACCGGTGGAGCTGCCCGAAGACGGCCCGCGCGTGGGGCTGCTGACCCTGGGCGCGTTCCTCACCATGAACGCGCACGAGACCGAGACCTCGCCCACGCTGCGCGGCAAGTTCGTGCGCGAGCGAGTGCTGTGCCAGTCGGTGATGCCACCGCCGGCCGACGTCGACACCACGATCCCCGATACCGGCGACTCGCAGACGCTGCGCGAGCGGCTCGAGGCCCACGCGAAGAACCCCGCGTGCGCGCCCTGCCACACCTTCATCGATCCGCCGGGGCTCTTGTTCGAGAACTTCGACTCGCTCGGAGTCTACCGCACCGAGGACCGCAACGGCTTCCCCATCGACGCCACCGGCAACCTCGACGGGCAGCCGCTGGCCAACGCGACCGAGCTCGGGCCGATCCTCGCCGAGGACCCACGCGTGGGCCGCTGCGTGACCACGCAGCTGTTCCGCCACGCGCAGGGCCGGCTCGACACCGAGCCCGAGCGCGACACCATCGACGACCTCGCCGAACGCTTCGCCGAGGACGGCTATCGCTTCAAGCGCTTGCTGACGACCCTCGTCACCCACGAAGGCTTCCGCACCCTCGCGCCGGCGGAGGAAGGTACATGACCATCATCATCCGCACCGGACGCGAGATCCTCTCGCGACGCACCATGCTGCGCGGCGCCGCGGGCGGGGCCGCCGTATCGCTGGCCCTGCCGCTGCTCGAGGCCATGCTCGGCCCGCGCGATGCGAAGGCGGGCGGCACCACGCCCGATCCGATCTTCGGGGTCTTCTTCTGGGCCAACGGCACCCCGTGGCACGCAGGCCACGGCGCGCTGCAGGCCGAGGGTGGCTACCCCGACCTCTGGACGCCCGCGGCCATCGGGCCCGGCTACACACCGAGCGAGCTGCTCTCCCCGCTCGCCGCGCATCAGCCGAGCGTGGTCACCGGCCTCGAGCCCAAGACCGAGGTGCCCGCGGTGCCCGACGGCCAGGGCGACGGGCACATGCGCGGGTTCATGGTGGCGCTCACCTCCGACCGCCCAAGGCCGGAAGGCTTCGATCACCCGTCGCACACCCTCACCGCGCTGCGGCCGAGCCTCGACCAGTACGTGGCCAAGCACGAGGAGTTCTACGGCAGCAACGTGCCGCGATTCCGCTCGCTGACGATGGGCATCTCCACGGCGCGCTTCCACGACTACGGCCACTGGAACGCGATCTCGTACAACGGCCCGGACTCGCTCAACCTGCCGGTGATGGACCCGGCGCAGCTCTACGGGCTGCTCTTCGACATCCCCGCCGATACCGTGCTGCTCGAGCACCGCGCGACTCTGTTGGATGCGGTGATGGCCGACGCCAACGATCTGCGCGGGCGGCTGGGCGCGACCGATCGCATGCGGCTCGACGAGCACCTCGGCCACCTCGACGAGATCCAGCGGCGCCTCGAGCTGTCGGTGGCCGCGTGCGACGACCCCGGCCCACCGGCGGCCTCGGAAGACCTCATCGCCAAGACCGACCTGATGGCGCAGCTCTTGGCGCGTGGGCTCTCGTGCGGCCTCACGCGCGTGTTCAGCTTCATGCTCACGTCGCCTGCCACCGTGCACGTGTTCAACAACGTCGGGGCGACCGACGGGATGCACAGCGTGGTCCACAACGGCCTGTGGCAGCAGACCCACGACATCACGCTCTACCAGATGCAGGCGTTCGCGCGGTTCCTCGACATCATGCAGGGCACGATGGACCCCACGGGCGTGACGCTGCTCGATCGCATGCTGATCTACGCGACCTCGGAGTACGGCGAGGGCTGGCAGCACGGCAACAAGGAGCACCCGATCATCCTCGCCGGGCGGGCGGGCGGGGCCATCAACCCGGGCGTGCACGAGCGGGTGCCCGACGGCAACATCAGCATGGCCCACGTGACCGTGCTGCGGGCGCTGGGGATCACCACGCCGAGCTACGGCTTCAACGGCGGCGAGACGAGCGATCACCTCGCGAGCATCCTGGTCTAGGCCAGGGCTGGGCTGGGAACGGATCCGTATGCTCCGCTCACTGCGGCAGGCCAGCGTGCTCCTGCTCCTGCTCGGCGCATGTCGGGACGACGCGCCGGCCGACGACGACCCGGCCGGCAGCGAGACCGCGGGACCGAGCAGCGACACCGGCAGCGGCAGCGGTGGCTCGGGCGAGAGCGCTGGCAGCGACGCGGGCTCGCTCGACGACACCGGCAGCGGCCCGCCCGATTGCACGGCGAGCGAGATGCTCTGCGGCAACGTATGTGCCGATCTGCAGGCCGATCCGAGCAATTGCGGCCAGTGCGGGCGGAGCTGCGTGATCCCGCAGGCCACCGCCACGTGCGTGGCCGGCGAGTGTGCGATGGGGGCATGCAACGCGGGCTTCACCGACTGCGACGCGATGATCGTCACCGGCTGCGAGACCCCGATCGACTGCCAGGCGGCCACGCCCTGCACCACCGCGTGCGGCTCGGAGGGCTCCGTGGACTGCACCAACGCGTGTGCGGCCGCGGGCATGCCCGTGTGCCTGGCCCCGCCCGAGACCTGCAACGTGGCCGACGACGATTGCGACGGTACGTGCGATCAAGGCCCGCTACCCGGCTGCCGCGTGAGCGTGCACCGCTCCAACAGCCCCACGCTCGGGCACTTCTATACGACGAGCCTCGCCGAGGCGACGAGCGGCGACCTCACGCTCGAGTCGCAGGACTATTTCTGGCTCTACGCCGACGTGGAGGGCCTGCAGCCGCTGTTTCGCTGCATCAAGGCCAACGGCAAGCGCTGGCTGACCACCTCGACCGATTGCGAGGCCACCGCGGCGCCCGAGCTCACCATGGGCTTCATCTCGCCCGATGCCCGCTGCGGCGCCACGCCGCTCTATCGCCTGCGCAACCCCGGTCCCGACGCGCACTTCTACACGACCAGCGCCGCCGAGCGCGACAACGCGGTCGCGGCGTATGGGTTCGTGGACGAGGGGATCGCCGGGTACATCTGGGCGGGGGCGTAGCGGTAACGGTGAGCCCGCGACGGCGTCGTTACAACCGCCTCACGCCGGCAGATCCACCGCCAACAGCTCGAACACCCACTCGCTCGTGGCCGCCAGCACGTAGCCGGTACCCGCGAGCAAGAGCTCGCTGTCGCCCGGGTGTAGCCGCTTGACCACCTCGCCATCCGCCGAGCGCAGCTCGCCCTCGCCGGACACGACCACCAGCCGCCGGTCCCACGCCTTGTGCGACTCGACGGGGGTGTGCTTGCCCGGCGTCACCCGCAGCTCCCAGAGCGAAACAGGCGGCGAGGCGTCGAGCCGGCGCACGCGTCCCCACGGCATCGGGTGCTCGCGGTGCCCGCTGGCCTCGGGGCGCCCTTCGGCCTCGAGGCGCTCGACGACCTTCTTCACGTCCTGGCTGCGGTCGCGCGGGACCACCAGCACGGCGTCCTCGGTCTCCACGATCACGAGGTCGCGCACGCCCACCGCGGCGAGCAGGCGGGACCGCGCCTGCAGGTGGCTGCCCTGGCAATCGATCGCCAGCACGTCGCCGAGGCCGCTATTGCCGTGGTCCTCGTGCTCGCTCACGTCGTGCACCGCCGCCCACGAGCCCACGTCGTTCCAGCCCACGTCCATGGGAACCACCATCGCGCGAGTGGTCTTCTCCATGACCGCGTAGTCGATCGAGTCCGAGGGACAGGCACCGAACGCACCCGCATCCACGTGCACGAGCTTGCCGTCCTGCCAGCGATCCGCGAGCGCCTTCTCGCACGCCTCCACGATCGCGGGTCGATGCTCGCGCAGCTCGGCGAGGTACGTGCGCGCCGACAAGAGGAACATGCCACTGTTCCAGTAGTATCCGCCCTCGGCGAGGTACCGCTCTGCGGTGGCGCGATCGGGTTTCTCCACGAACCGCTGCACCGCGCTCACCTGCCCGGGCACCTCGGCACGGATGTAGCCGTACCCGGTATGCGGCGAGTCGGGCACGATGCCGAACGTGACGAGCTTGCCCGCCTCGGCATGCGGGCGCCCCCGCTCCACCGCGGCGCGGAAGCCCATGGGGTCCTGCACCACGTGATCGGCCGGCAACACGAGCAACAGCGGATCTTCGCCGTCCGTCGTGCTCTCGAGCACGAGCAGCGCGGCCAGGGCCACCGCCGGCGCGGTGTTGCGCCCCACCGGCTCGAGCACGATCGCCCGGGCGGGGCGCTCGATCTGCTGGAGCTGGCTCTCGACCATCGTCGCGTGGTCGACGTTGCACACCACGAGCGGTGCGACCTCCCCCGGCAGCCCGTCCACGCGCTGCACCGTCTGCTGCAGCATCGTGGTGGCGCCCGTGAGCGGCAAGAGCTGCTTGGGTTGCAGGCGCCGCGACAGCGGCCACAGCCGCGTGCCGGAGCCTCCCGAGAGGATGAGCGGTACGAGCATGACCATGGAGCTCCTCGTTTCTCGTTGGCGAAGCTTCTCGCGAAGCGCGCGGTCTAGCGGCCCAGGCGGCGGCGCGCCGCGTCGGCGAACAGCACCCCCGCGTAGGGTAGATCGTGCACCAGGTAGCGCCGCACGAGCCGCTTGGGGTCCTGCACCATGCGGAAGATCCACTCGGTGCCCGTACGCTGCATCCACTCCGGCGCGCGCTCGATGGCCCCGGCCACGAAGTCGAACGCCGCGCCCACGCCGATCCACCACGCCTTCGGCAGGGCGTCGCGGAGCTGCCGGATGAGGCGCTCGCCCTTGGGGAAGCTGAGCGCCACGAACACGATGTCGGGCGCAGCCTCGATCAGCTTGGCGCGCATCTCTTCGATCTCTGCGGGGCGCTTCTCGAACCCGAACGGCGGCGAGTGCATGCCGGCGATGCGGAGCGTGGGGTGGCGCCCCACGAGCTCGCGCGCCGTCTTCTCGCCGGTGTCGCCCGCCCCGCCCAGCAGGTAGAGCGACAGGCCCGCGCGCGCGGCCGCGGCCGGGATGCTGAAGATGAGGTCCGAGCCGCAGATCCGCCCGCCGTGCAGCGGCGTCCGCTGCAGGCGGCTGGCCCAGATGAGCGGCATGCCGTCGGCCACCAGCGCGTCGGCCTCGGCCACGAGCTCGTGGATCTGGGGGTCCTCGTGGACCTGACGCAGGATGTCGGTGTTGGGCGTGATCACCCAGCCGCCGCGGCCGGCCCGGCACTCGGAGATCACGAGCTCCACGAAGCCGGGCGGGTCGACGTCGAGGAACGGCAGCCCCTCGAGCTCGACGACGTCGACCCCGAAGCGCTCCATGCGATCGGCAGCGGCGGCCGAAGGGGCGGACCCGTGATGGCTGCGGTCGTGGGAGGCCATGGGCTCAGAGGCTGTCACGACCCGAGGCAACGAGCTCGAGGTCGGCCTTCATCATCATCTCGACGAGCCCTGCGAACTTCACCTCGGGCACCCAGCCGAGCTTCTCCTTGGCCTTGGTGGGGTCGCCGATCAAGAGCTCGACCTCGGTGGGGCGGTAGAACTTGGGGTCCACCTCCACCACCACCTCGCCGGACTTGCGGTCGCGGCCCTTCTCCTTTTCGGCCTTGCCCTCCCAGACGATGTCGTAGCCGGCGACCTCGCCGGCCCGCTCCACGAACTCGCGCACGGTGTGCGTCTCGCCCGTGGCGACCACGTAGTCGTCGGGCTCGTCCTGCTGGAGCATCATCCACATCATCTCGACGTAGTCCTTGGCGAAGCCCCAGTCGCGCTTGGCGTCCATGTTGCCGAGCCGCAGCGTCTTCTGCTTGCCGGCCTTGATGCGCGCCAGCGAGAGCGTGACCTTGCGGGTGACGAAGTTCTCGCCGCGGCGCGGGGACTCGTGGTTGAACAGGATGCCGTTGCTGGCGTGCATCCCGTAGCCCTCGCGATAATTGCGGACGATGCAGTAGCCGTAGAGCTTGGCCACCGCGTACGGCGAGCGCGGGTAGAACGGCGTGGTCTCGCGCTGCGGGACCTCCTGCACGAGCCCGTAGAGCTCGGAGGTGGAGGCCTGGTAGAAGCGGGTCTTCAGGCCGTTGCTGCGCACCGCCTCGAGCAGGCGCAAGACGCCCGTGCCGGTGACGTCGGTGGTGTACTCCGGCTGTTCGAACGAGATCCCCACGTGGGATTGCGCGGCGAGGTTGTAGATCTCGTCGGGCCGCACCATGCCCACCACGCGGTGCAGGCTGCTGCTGTCGCCGAGATCGCCGTAGTGCAGCGCGAAGCGGTCGTCACCGACCTCGCGGCGCAGCTCTTCGATGCGACCGCGGTTGAACATGGACGTACGGCGGGTGAGCCCGTGGACCTTGTAGCCCTTCTCGAGCAGCACCTCGGCCAGGTAGGAGCCATCTTGCCCCGTCACCCCGGTGATGAGCGCGACCTTCGACATGGTTCTTCCGATCGAGTCTTCGCCGACGCGGCAACGACCTCGCCGAGGCCGCTAGCGAGCGGTGCGCAAGGGTGACACGCACCGCCAGCCTGGCCAACCGAAATTACCGAGCCCTGCCCCACGCCCGCAGGACCACGGGCGAGCTTGCTCACGGGGCTCGCCGCGACCTGCTCGGGGGCAAGGTCGCGCCGAAACGAGGATTGGTCGGGCTAGAAGTAATATCTAATCTTGAAGGAGAAGTCGCCGTGGCCGAGGTCGGGGTAGATGAGGTACGGCGACCACGAGCCCTCGAACATCGTGTCGAGCGGCGCCTTCTTCCAGTGGATGCCGAGGCCCAGGATCGGCGCGCGGATGAACATCGCCACGCCGCCTCCGTGGCGGTAATAGTCATCTCGACCATAATAGCGACCGTGGCCGTGGTAGCCGTAGTAGTAGCTGCCCGCCCAGAACGCCATGCCGAGACCCAGGCCCAGGTAGGGCACGAGGTCGATGTCGGAGTTGGAGACGAACGTGCCCGGGTGCCACAGGTAGTCGAAGCCGAAGCGGCCGTTGCCGTGGTGGAGCGGCGCCCAGCCGATGTCGCCCTGGAACGCGTGGTTGGCCGCCAAGAAGTACTTCATCGACAGACCCATGGGGTCGCCCAGGCTCACGCCCAGACCGAAGTTGCCGCCGCGTCCGCGGATCTTGTTGCCCGGCGTGGGCGCGGCCTCGGCCTCGGTGGTGAGTGCGAAGCTCGAAAGGCCCAGGCCAGTCGCCAGCGCGATGCCCAGCCAACGTCCTCGAGTCGGTGCTTTCATGTGGATCCTCCGTGTTCGCGACGACGACCGGCGTCGTCGGGCACGTCGTGACGTAGACCGATCCGCGTCGATGCAATCCAAGATCGTCGACGTGGATGCAGCGACGAAGAGCGGGAGAAGAGTGGTCGATCTCGGGGGCACGGCGAGGATTGTAGTCAAAAAGCGCGAGACAGCTCGATCCGCCAGTGATCCGGCCGATCAGCCTCCGTGCACGGCACGGTTTCCACGGTGGGCCGGCCCACCAGCACGGCACGGGCCAGCGCCCGCGCCACCGCCAATGGGTGCGATCGCTCGGGGCGAGTGGGCGCAGGGGCGCGTCGCAGGGTAGGAGCTTCGAGCACGAGCGCCGATATCTCCGTGGGCGGTTCAGCCGATGGCAGCGCTCGCGAGAGCACCAATGCCGCCGCGAGCGCCTCGTGGTACGGCGGGGTGGCATCCTGGGCAAACGCCACGAGCACCGCCTCGTGCTCGACCAGGCAGCCGAGCGCCTCGACGAGGGCCATCACCACGGTGGCCGGGCCCGCATGCACGAGCGCGAGCCCGTGATTGGGCGCCAGGGCGTGGCGCAGCTCGGGGTCGGGCTCGTAGAGGGCGGGCGAGCCCAGCACCCACGGCACGTCGTGCAGCCGCACGGCGGGGTGCTCGGCCACGCGACCGAGCACGTGCGCCAGGATGCGGGTGGAGAAGCTCGCGGCAAGCCGCTCGGCGCGGGGCAGGAGCTCGGCGCGAGGCGGGCCGGCGTCGGCGTCCCACCACGCCGCCACGCACACCAAGGCCCGCGTCATGACGGGCGCGCCTCGAGCAGCAGGGCCACATGGTGGCCGCCGGGGGAGAACGCATGCACGAGCACGCGATCGTGCTCGAGCTCGCGTGGTGTCGCCTCGGGCGTGTAGCCACGGACGAGCGAAGCCGCAGCGAGCACCGCATCGACGGCTCCGGCGGCCGCCCCGGTCGAGCTCGTGCCGATGCGGGTGGAGCAGCACGGCACGGCGCCCAGCAGCGACCGCAGCACGCGGCTCGCATCGGCGTCGGCGTGCAGGTAGCCGAGCGGAGGCCGGCCGCCGGCCGACCAAGCCGAGGCCACGGAGCGCTCGGCCGCGGCCTCGTCGAGCCGCTCGGGATCGGGAGCGCCGCTGGCCTCCGCGCTCGCGCGCAGCTCCACGAATGCATCGCCGTGGCGTTCGACGAGCAGCATCGCGCCGTGCTCGTCGTCCACTCCACCCACCAGCACCGCGTCGGCCAGCGTCGCTCGCAGGAGCCGAGCGGCCGAGGCCAGCGCCTTGGCCCCGCCCACGCCGGGGGCCGCCACGTGGTAGGCCGGGCCGGCAATGCCCGCGCCGCGGCGAACGAGCGCCAGCATGGTCGACAAGCGGTCGAGCGATCGGTCGTCGGTGGGCGGGGCGCTGCCGAGGATCACCGCCACGCGCGAGGTGCCCCAGCGAGCGCAGGCACGAGCGCATGGCTCGGCGAGCTCGTCGAGCAGCGCAGCAGCGAGCGCGTCGACCGGAGCCGGAGCAGCCTCGGTGGGAATCGGCGGGTTGCGCAGGCGATCGAGCACGGTGTCGGCGTCGGTGCCCCAGGGGTGACGCAGCGCCCACGCCGTGAGAGGGAAACCGGGCATGCCGCCATGCTCGTGCGCGGGCTAGCGGCGGCCCCGTCCGAAGGGCTTCTTGGCGGACTTCTTGGCCGCGGGCTCGGCGACCGCGGCCTTCTTCCCCGTCTTCTTGGCCACAGGCTCTACGACCGCCGCCTTCTTTGCCGGCTTCTTCGCGACGGGCTCGGCGACTGCCGCCGCCTTCTTTGCCGTCTTCTTCGCGACGGGCTCGGCGACCGCCGCCTTCTTCGCCGTCTTCTTCGCGACGGGTTCCTCGACCACCGTCTTCTTTGCCGTCTTCTTCGCGACGGGCTCGACGACCGCCGCCTTCTTTGCCGTCTTCTTCGCGACGGGTTCCTCGACCACCGTCTTCTTCGCGACAGGTTCCTCGACCACCGCCGCCTTCTTTGCCGTCTTCTTCGCGACGGGTTCCTCGATCACCGTCTTCTTCGCGACAGGTTCCTCGACGACCGTCTTCTTCGCGATGGGCTCCAAGACGACCGTCTTCTTCGCGGCGAAATCCTCGACGGCTGCGTCCTTTGCCGCCTTCTTGGAGATCTTCTTCGGTGCGGGGTCCTCGGCCGGCATCGGTGTGGCCGACTTCTCGGCGACCGGCTTCTTCGCCGCCTTCTTGGGCACGGCGAGCTCCTCCGCGGTCTCCTTCTTCGCCGCCTTCTTGGGCTTCGCCACCGCGGGCTCCTCCGCGGTCTCCTTCTTCGCAGCCTTCTTGGGCTTCTTCACCGCGGGCTCCTCGGCTACGACCTTCATCGCGGGCTCTTCGGCCACCGCCTTCTTCGCCGCCGCCTTCTTCACCGCAGGCTCCTTCGCCGTCGCCTTCCGCCCTCCGCGCTTCTTGGCCTTGGAGGCGTCGCGCTTCGGCTCTTCGGCCACCCGCGCCTCCGTGACATCGACCAACGTGGGGGCATCGGGCGCGCCCACCTCCTCCTCTTCCTCTTCCTCGACCTCGGCGTCCTCGATGAGCTCCGCCTCGACCACTTCCTCGGCCGGCTCGCTCGCCACCATCTCCCACAGTCCGAGCTGCGTGCCGCCGGGGTCTTGCACGATCGCCTGGGCCCCGAATCCGGGGACCTCGGTGTAGTCGACCAGCACGGCGCCACCGGCCTCGCGTACGCGCACGAGCATCGCCCGCAGGTCGTCCACGCCCACGTACGGCACCCACTGCGAACGCGAGCCGCGGTTGGTGGTGGGCTGCAAGCCGCCGCCGGGGCCCGATGGCGGGCGAATCTGGGCGTAGGGCGCGTTGCCCCCCATGTCCACGTCGACGAGGTCCCAGTCGAACAGGGCCTCGTAGAAACGGCGGACCCCGGCGAAGTCGGAGGTGTTGAGGTCGAAGTGGACGAAGGCGTGGCGCATCGCGGTGGGCTCCCCGAGAAAGCGGCCCGTTCTTACTACGCGGCGCCTCGGGCCAGCAAACGTGAGCCCCCGCAGTGCCGCGATGCCCCCCGCGGGCCTACCATGGCACGCGTGACCCCGCGGGCCGAGCTCTCGCACGGCGCCGCCTCGCGAGCGCCGCTACGGCGCCGACTCGGGCTGCTGGTGTACCGCGACGCCGCACGGGCCTACGGCGTGGGCGTGGCCCTGGCCCTGCTGCCGCTCGTGTACCTGTTTCGCGAGTGGCCACCGTGGGCGATCCGCGACGCGCTGCACGGGCTGCCGGCAGCCGAGCGCGCCGGGGTGCTGGCGGGCGCGCACGCGGTGTACGGGCTGGCCACGGCACCGCTGGCGCGGCAGCTGCTGGCCTCGGAGCGCCTGCGCTGGTGGTGGGCGCTGCCGCTGCCGGCGAGCTGGTGGCAGACGCTGCACCTGCGCCACCTCGTGCTGCTCGACGCGCCGTGGCTGCTCGCGATCGGCTATGGCATGACCCCGATCGTGGCCCGCGAGGGCGTGCTCGCTGCCGTCACCGGTGGCCTGGCCTTCGTGGCGCTCGCGCTCGCAGGTCAGATCGCGCTGGTCTCGGTGGCCGATCGCCGCGCGATCTGGCCGGCCGGCGGCCTGCTCGTGTGGGCGCTGGCCGTGGCGCTGGCCGTGATCCTGCCGGGCCCCCTGGCGCTGCTCCTGGGGCTGCTGGCGCTCGTACCCGCGGCCCGGCGCCTGCGGCATCCGTTTCCCGAGGCGCGGGCCTGGGCCCGGGGCCTCGCCGGCGGCCCCCCGGTGCTCGCGCTCGCTCGCCTGGGCTGGCTGGCCGTGCGGCGCCGCGACGGCGTGGCGCTCGCCTGGGGCGTGTTCGTGCAGCTCGCCATGGTCATGCTGGTGGGCCTGGCCGAGACCCACATCGGCCCGCCGGGGCTGCAGCTCCCGTCCGCATTGGAAGTCACGGTGGAGCCCGAGGCGGTACGAGCCCTCCTGCGCGGCGTTGCGGTGATCTGCGCCCTCGTCGGCACCGCGCTCGCGCTGCGATCGGCCCGCCTCCTCCACGGCGATCGACCGCTCCTGGACACGTGGGGCATCGAGCCGCGCCACGAGCGGAACGCCCGGCTGCTGCTGGCCACCGCCGGAGTGCTGCCCGCCCTACTGCTGGGCTCGGTCTTGCTGCCGTGGCTGCACCCGCTGGGCCGCGAGTGGCCGCTCGAGCTGGCCATCGCCGTGGCCTGGGCCGCGCCGGCCACCGTGCACCTCGCGTTCGCGCTCGAGGCCAGTCGCACGCTGCACGACCCTCGGCTGCCGCGACACCTCCTGTGGCTCGGCGCCGCGCTGTTGCTGGTGGGCGTGGCCGGCACGACGCTGGCGCTCCTGCCCTGGGCCGCGCTCGCGGCCGTTCGCTTGCCGGCCGCGCAGCAGCGGGCCGATGCTGCACGTCGACGGTTCGAGACCGCCGTGCGCGACGATCACCGGAGCTGACCATGCCCGCCTTGCTCGCCGTCGATCTCCTCGTCCGCCGCGGTGGCACCGTGATCCTCGACGGCGCCGCGCTCGAGCTCGACGCGGGCCTCTACGCGCTCACCGGGCCCAACGGCGCCGGCAAGTCCACGCTCCTGCGGGCGCTCGCCGGCGTGCTGCCGCTCGCACGCGGGCGCGTCGAGATCGACGGCCATGACCTCTGGCGCGACCCCGTGGCGGCCCGCCGCCGCCTTGGCTACCTGCCCGAGAGCCCCGAGCTGTTCCCCTATCTCACGGCCCGCGAGCTCCTGCGCACCGCCAACGCGGTGCGGGGTGTGCCCGCCACGGCCGGCGAGGACCAATTCAGCCGGTGGGTGCGCCCCGCCGCGCTCGACCTGCGCATCGGCACGCTCTCGGCCGGCCAGCGACGCAAGCTGGCGCTGGTGGCCGCCACCTGCCACGACCCGCGCGTGCTGCTCCTCGACGAGCCCGACGATGCGCTCGATGCCGCGGCCATCACCGACCTGCGGGCGCTGCTGGTGACCTGGCGCGACGAGGGCCGCACGGTGCTCTTGTCCACCCACCGCACTCAGGCGCTCGAATTGCCGTTCGACGGCCGCCTCGAGCTCGAGGGGCGTAGGGTGCATCACGCATGAGCGCGCGCGTGCGCTAGCTCCCGGACCGCGATCGCGCGGGGCCCGGGGAGGGCCCGAGCCCCCGCGCGATCGTCATTTGGCGGCCCCTTGGGCCTTCGGGCTATCGTCGGGGCTCATGCGGGTCGCCTACCTGACCAACGCCTATCCCTCGGTCAGCCATACCTTCATCCGCCGCGAGCTCGTCGAGCTCGAGCACCAGGTGGGCGACGTCGCCCGCTTTTCCATCCGCGGCTCGCCCTACGAGATCGTCGACCCCGACGACCGCAGCGAGGACGGCAAGACCTTTCACGTGCTCAAGCAGCCGGTGGCCCGCTGGGTGCGCGCCGCCGTGGACGGCCTGCGCAACCCCGGGCGCACGATCGCGGGCCTGCGCAAGGCGGTGGAGCTCGGCCGCCGCAGCCACCGCGGCCTGCCGATCCACGCGGCGTACTTCGCCGAGGCGCTGGTGCTGCTCGAGGAGCTGCAGCGCCGCGGCATCGAGCACGTGCACGTGCACTTCGGCACCAACCCCACCGCCGTGGCCGCGATCGTGCGCGCGATGGGCGGGCCCGGCTACTCGTTCACCGTGCACGGCCCCGACGAGCTCGACGCCCCCGAGTTCCACAAGCTCGGGCCCAAGATCGAGGACAGCCAGTTCGTGGTGGCGATCACCGACTTCTGCGCGGGTCAGCTGCGGCGCTGGGTGGGACACGAGCACTGGGACAAGATCCGCGTGGTGCACTGCACCGTGGGCGACGAGTTCTTCGCCAACGCGCGGCCCATCGATCCCGCCAGCAAGCAGCTCGTGGCCGTGGGGCGGCTCTCGGCCCAAAAAGGGCAGCTCTTGCTCGTGGAGGCGTTTGCCGACGCGGTCGACCAGGGGCTCGACGCCCAGCTGGTGCTCGCGGGCGACGGCGACATGCGCGGCAAGATCGAGGCGCTCGCACAGGAGCGAGGCATCGCCGAGCGCCTGCGCATCACCGGCTGGATCAGCGGCGAGCAGGTGCGCGAGGAGATCCTGGCCTCGCGCGCAATGGTGCTGCCGAGCTTCGCCGAGGGCCTGCCGATGGTGATCATGGAGGCGTTCGCGCTGCAGCGGCCCGTGCTCACCACGTACATCGCCGGCATCCCCGAGCTGGTGGTCGACGGCGAGAACGGGTTCCTGATCCCGTCGGGCTCGCGCCCGCGGATCGCCGAGGCGCTGCACCGGGTGATGAGCACGCCGATCGAGCGGCTCGACGAGATGGGCCGCAAGGGCCAGGAGGCCGTGCGCCGGCAGCACTACACCCCGGTGGAGACCGCCAAGCTGGCCGAGCACATTCGCACCACGCTCGAGGGCGAGCGATAGCAAGGAGACCAGCATGTTCTCGGTGATCATCCCCGCGTACAACGAAGCGTCCGTGATCGATCGCTGCCTCTCGGCCATGCTGGCCACGGCCAAGCCCGACGAGCTCGAGATCGTGGTGGTGGCCAACAACTGCTCCGACGACACCGCTGTGCGGGCGCGCCGGCATGGCCCGCTGGTCAAGGTGGTGGAGACCCCCATCGGCAGCAAGATCCATGCGCTCAACCTGGGCGACGAGAACGCGAGCGGCTGGCCGCGGCTCTACGTCGACGCCGACATCGTGGTCAGCACCCAGGCGCTGCGCGACGTGGCGGCGATGCTCGGGGAGGGCTCGCCGTACGTGGTGGCCGCGCCCACGGCCGTGGTGGCCTTTGGGGACCGCCTGCCGTGGGTGCAGTCGTTCTACAAGGTGTGGACGCAGCTGCCGTACTTCACCGAGGGGGTAATCGGTGCCGGCTTCTACGCGTTCTCCAAGGCGGGCCGCGAGCGCTTCGGCCGGTGGCCCGACATCATCGCCGACGACGAGTACGCGCGGCTGATGGCCGCCCCGAGCGAGCGGGGGGTCAACCGCGACCACACCTTCACCATCACCCCACCTACCCAGCTGCGGATGGTGGCGAAGATCCAGACCCGCGCCCGCGCGGGGCTCTACCAGCTGCATGAGAGATTCCCCGAGCTGCTCGCCAACGAGACCACCAACCCGGCGCGCACGCTCAAGGTGCTCGCCGGGCGGCCCGACTTGTGGGTGCATGCGCCGATCTACCTGGGTGTGATGACCTTCGCGAAGCTGATGGCGCATCGCAAGCTCCGCAAGGGCCAGCAGAAGGTGTGGGAGCGCGACGAGACAGCACGTGCCGGGGTGTGACACGGACGGAGCGGCACATTCTGACACCGCCGCATGATCCCTATTTAGCGCGCGAGAACGGCGTTCTTTCGGCGATCTCGAAAATTCTTGCTCCTGGCAGGACGGAACCGAGCCGTCGTTGCACTCATCAAGCAAGGAGCCCGAGACATCGCCATGAGACGTGCCCTCGTCGTCGGCATCGATGACTACCCGGACCAACCGCTGACCGCGTGCAGCAACGATGCACGCAGGATCCACGAGCGGCTGTGCACCCACACCGACGGCTCGCCGAACTTCGAGAGCCTGCTCGTCTGCAATCCGGAGCAGCAGGTCGGTCGTGCCATGCTGATGGATCTCATCGGTCGCACGCTGTCGCAGGAGGCCGACCAGGCGCTGCTCTACTTCGCCGGGCACGGCGGGGTGGACGAACGGGGCGGCTACCTGCTGGCCCAGGATTCCACCAGCGGCGAGGACGCGATCCGCATGGCCGACGTGCTCAAGCTCGCCAATGACAGCCCCGTGGACGACGTGGTGATCCTGCTCGACTGCTGCGCGGCCGGCGAGCTCGGCCACCTGAGCCACGAAGACGATCGCGCGCTGATCGACGAAGGCGTCTCGATCATCGCGGCCGCCCGCTCCACGGAGAAGGCGGTGGAGCGCGAGGACGGCGGCGTGTTCACCTCGCTCTTGTGCGAGGCGCTCGACGGTGGCGCCGCCGACATGCGGGGCATGGTCACCATGGCCAGCATCTACAAGTACCTCGACGAGTCGTTCGGCTCGTGGGACCAGCGGCCGCAGCTCAAGGCCTACGTCTCGCAGCTCTTGCCCCTGCGCCGCTGCGAGCCGCAGGTGCCCGACGAGCTGCTCCGCAAGCTGCCGGCGCTGTTCCCTACGGCCACGACCGAGCGTCCGCTCGTCGCGACCAGCGAGCTCGCCGCGACCCCGAATGCCCCCGAGCTGCTCGCCCAGCTCCAGCGTTGCCAGGAGGCCAAGCTGGTGGAGCGGGTGGGACCGCCGTACTCGCTGCCGCCCACCATGGCCAGCAGCATGACCACGGCCCAGGCCCTGGAGAGCCAGGCCTACCGCCTCACGCTGCTCGGGCGGCACTACCACCAAATGGCGCTGGGCCGGCGGATCTAGAGCCCCCGATCCCGGCTCGACGCTTCCGGTCCGCCCGAGGCGGGTGACGGCATGCCTACCGTCGTCACTCGCCTCGGGCTCGGGCCCCGTCGCTTGCCCGGGCCCGCCCGGCCTGCTACCTCGCGACCGTGGGGTCTGCGCTCGCGGTGCTCGTGGTGGCGTGGGCCGCAATCGAGCCTGCCGTGCCGCTGCCGCCGATCCCTGCGCGCTGGGAGCTCGCATGGGTCGCTCCGCCCACGTGCCCCGACGCCGCGGTGATCCGAGAGCAGGTGGCCGCGCTCGTACCCCAGCTCGGCGAGGGTGACGGCGTGCTGTACGTCGACGCCAAGGTCGAGCCCCGCGGCGACGCATTCGTGCTCACGCTTCGCACCGCGTTCCTCGAGCGACACGACGAGCGCGAGGTCCGGGCCCGGGCGTGCGGCGAGCTGGCCGAGGCGGTGGCGCTCGTGGTCGCGATCTCGCTCGATCCTTCGCTCGCCGCGTCGAGCCCTGCGGTCCCCGAGCCCGAACCCACGCCCACGCCCACGCCCACGCCCACGCCCGCCGATCCGCTTGGACCACCGAGCACGCTCGCAACACCGCTCGAGCTGCCCACGACGTCCGAGGTCTCGCTGCGCACCGAAGCCCCGCCCCAGCGGCGTAAGCCACGGCCCCCGAACGCCTGGATGCTCAGGCTCGCGCCGAAGCTCGAGGTCGGCACCCTGCCTGCGTTCGGGGGCGGCCTCGAGCTCGCGGCCGGCGTGCTGTGGCGATGGTGGCGGCTCGAGCTGCACGGGTCGCACTCGTGGCCACGGCGCGCTCCCGGTCCGGGCGAGAGCGCGGGCCGGTTCCAGCTCGGGGCGGTCGGCGTGCGCGGGTGCGGCCGGCCTCGCGCCGGGCGCGTGGAGCTGCCCGTGTGCGTGGGGCTCGATGGCGGCGCGCTGCGGGTCGACAGCGAGGGGCTTGCGCCGGCCAAGACCCTGCACGCGCCATGGCTTGCCCCGAGCCTCGGGGTCGGCCTTGCAGCGGGGGGCACGCGCGTGGGCTTCTGGGCCCTCGCGGAGGGGTCTGCGACCGCGGTGTGGTCGCGCATCCGGGTGGGCGAGGAGACGATCTTCCGCCAATTTCCCGTGTCGGCGCGGGTGCTTGCGGGCCTCGAGCTGGTCTTCGCCATAGAATCGCGGTGAGCCGGACAAGCCATGGAAGTGGGGAGCACGCGCGCAGCCGAGGACGGCCTTCGCGACTTTCGCGGCGTGTATCGCGCGCACTACGGCTTCGTGTGGCACGCGCTCCATCGCTTTGGCGTCGCACCGGTGGCGGTCGACGATGCCGTGCAGGACGTGTTCGTCGTGGCGTACCGGCGGCGCGACACCTACCGCGGGCCGTCGCCCAAGCCGTGGCTCTACGGCATCGCCCGCCGTGTGGCGAGCAACTACCGGCGCTCGTTTCAGCGCCGTGTGCAGCGCGATCAGGCGCTGCCCCGCGCGACGCGACCCCCGGTCGCCGACGGCACTCGCGAGACCATCGAGGGCCTCGAGCGCTACCTCGCCGGGCTCCGCACCGAGGACCGCGAGCTGTTCGTGCTGTCGGAGATCGAGGGCATGACCGGCCCCGAGCTCGCCAGCGCGACCGGCCGCAACGTGCAGACGATCTACACGCGCGTCCGCAAGCTCAAGGTGGAGCTCGGCGAGCACGTGGGCGGGCTCGAGCGCGTACGCCAGGAGCGACCCCAGGCCACGGCGCGATCGTGGGCGCTGCTGCTGCCGGTGCTGCGGGATTCGTCGCAGGCCGCCGGGACCACGGCGGCCGCAACCGGTATGGGCGCCACGGGGTGGAGCTGGGTCGTCGGCGCGGTGGGGGTGACCTCGCTCGTGATCGTGGCTGCTGCGTTGCCCGCTCGTGATCGTGGGGAGAGCAGCTCGTCGCCGAGCGAGACCCGTGCGTCGGCTGGCGCTCGACCGCAAGCGAGAGACGAGCCCCGCGCAGCGCCACCGCCCGTGGAGACCACGCCCGGGGCTCGCGTCGAGGAGCCCGTGCCCGTGACTGCACCCTCGCCTGCGACGAGCCTCGCGGCGCCGGTCACCGCCGAGCCTGGCCGCAGTGCTGCGCGCACGATCGCTCCCACCGCTCGCCCCGGCGGCAACGCGATGACAGAGGCCCCGCCGAGCGACGGCCTCGGCGTGGAGACCGAGCTCTTGCGCCGCGCGAGCACCGAGCTCGCCGCCGGCCAAGCGAGCGCAGCCCTGCGCACCACGATCGAGCATGCCCGCCGCTTTCCCGACAGCGCGCTCGCCGATCTGCGCACCGCCGTGCGGATCGAGGCGCTCTGCGAGCTCGGCAAGGCCCTGCAGGCCCGCGGCGAGGCCGAGCTGTTCCTGCGCGAGCATCCCGGATCCCCCGTTGCCGAGCGGATCGAGCAAGCCTGCACATCGGCGTCGTAGTGACGGGTCGGCCCGCTTCAGCCGGCGGCGATCACCCGCCGCAGCAGCTCGAGCTCGACCGCGTCCATCGTTCGCGCCAGCGCGGTGACGGGGTTGAGCTCGAGCTCCACCCCGGCCTCGAGCGCACGCAGTAGCGCCACGAATGGCATTGCTGGCACGTCGAGCGGGTCGACTCCCTCGGGCAGCCAGCGCCGCGAGGTATGGACGGCGAGCACGCGCCGCTCGCCGTCCGCCTGCGGCCGCAGCTCCACGTACGGCCCGCGAGCGCCGAGCACCAGCTCGCAATCCATCACGTACACCTTGCCGGCCAGCAGCGCCCCGTAGAACCCGACCTCGTGCTGCTCGTCGTGCCGGGCCGCCACCAGCCACCGGTCGACCACGGGCTCGGCCGTGTGCATGGCTTGGAGCATGGGGGCACGAGCAGTGGAGTCGGACGCGGCCAGCAAGAGCATGGTGCATTCGACCCGGGTAAGCGGGTCCCTTATTCAGCCCCAGGAGGCCGTCCGCGGCTCATCGAGGCCGATCGGAGTCTGACATTCATGTCGCGATCGCGAGGCCTGCGACCGACCGCGACATCCCTGCCCGGGGTTCCGCGCCCCCTCACCTATTTTCGTCGCCATAGAAACCCAGGGGTCCGGACAAGAGGAGAGCATGACCCTAGCTCGAACCTTGGCATGCTCCTCCTCCCTGCTCGCGCTCGCGCTCGCCGCCTTCGGCTGCGAGATCGACCAAAAGCTCGGTGATCTCGACGACGCGACCGCGAGCGCGACCGACTCCGAGTCCAGCGCCACGGACACCGTCGACCCGCCGACCTCGAGCGACGAGGACGCGGGCGATCCGTTCCTGCTCTGCCCCGACAATCCGGACTTCACCTGCACCGTTCCGCTCGATTGCGAGAACGAGTACGACTGCGGCGGGCCGCTCTCGGAGGCCGACGCCGAGGGCTGCCTACGCCCACGCTGCTCGGTGGGCGAGTGCCCCGACGGCTACACCTGCGTGCACCTTCGCGACTGGGGCTCCTGCGCCTCGAGCTCGTGGTCCTGCGAGGCGGATGGTGACCAGTGCGGGTGCGGTGGCACGGCCGACTGTTCCGACAGTGTGGCGATCTGCGTCCAGGAAGAGGTCGCCCCGCCGGCCGCGTGCAACAGCTTCACCGACGAGGCCTCGTGCCTGGCCGCGGGCTGCAGCGCGTTCATGCTCGCGCCACGGGTCGAATTCGATGAGCTGGCCGGCACCTGCAGCTGCGCCGAGGCGGAGCCCACCTGCCTCTGGTTCCCTGGCGGCAACCAGGGCGGCGACGACGTGATCACGCCCTACTTCACCTACGGCGAAGAGGACCGGGTGGTGCGGCTCTTGCCCGCGAGCTACGACGTGACCCCGCTCGGGTGGCACGCGTGCTCGGACGGCTTCGACGACGAGCTCTGCGCCTGCGCCCAGGCGCTCTCGTGTCCGTGAGGGCACGGGAGCCTCGACGAGGTGGGTTCGAGCCGGGGCATCGCGTCCGGCTCGGCCGCCTCGTTGGGCTCGGCTCGTGAGGCACCGCCGACCGCATCGGCGGGCCCTCGGCTAGTCGTCGCTCGGCTCCTCGTCGGCTTCGGCCTCGGGCTCGTCGCCCTCGCCCTCGTCGGCCTCGGGCTCTTCGCCCTCGTCGACCTCCGTCGCCTCGACGTACTCCGTCGAGACCTCCCCCGGCCTCGGCACCACGCTGGCGTCGTCCTCTCCCTTGTCGCCGTCGTCGATCATGCGGGCCGCGGCCACCACGCGCTCGCCCTTGCCCATGCGCATGAGGCGAACGCCCTGGGTGTTGCGGCCGAGCACGCTGATGCCATCGACGGTGGTGCGGATGACCTTGCCATCGCTGGTGATCACGATGATGTGGTCGTCGGGGTACACCAAGAGGTTCTCGACGACCTCGCCGTTGCGCTCGTTGACCTTGATCGTGATGAGCCCGAGCCCCGCGCGGCTCTGCGCCCGATACTCGGCGGCCGGCGTGCGCTTGCCGTAGCCGTTGGCGCAGATCGTGAGCACCTGCAGCGTCTCGTCGTCCTCGGCGGGCAAGCAGCTCATCGAGACCACGCGATCCTTCTCGCGCAGGCCCATGCCCCGCACGCCGCGGGCGTTGCGGCCCATCGCGCGCACCGCTTCCTCGTCGAAGCGGATCACCATGCCGTCGGCGCTCGAGAGCATGATGTGCTGCTTGCCGTCGGTGAAGCGCACGGCGATCAAGCGGTCGTCCTCGTCGATGACCACGGCAATGAGCCCGGTCTTGCGCATGTTGGCGAACTCGGAGAGCTGCGTGCGCTTGATGTAGCCCTTGGCGGTGACGGTGACGATGTGGCTCGCCTCGTCGACCTGATCCTCGTGGTAGGGCACCATCTCGAGCACCCGCTCGTCGTCGCGTAGCTCGAGGAAGTTGACCAGTGCCTTGCCGGGCCCCTCGCGGCGCGCGAGCGGCAGCTCGAACACCCGCTTGCGGAACACGCGGCCGGTGTCGGTGAACAGCAACAGCCACGCGTGCGCCTTGGCCTCGAGCACCGCGCTCACGAAGTCGTCGTCGCCGCGGCCACCACCGCCCTTGACGCCCTTGCCGCCGCGCGCCTGCACGCGGTAGTCCTCGGTGGGCAGCCGCTTGATGTAGCCCTGGCCGGTGAGCATCACCACCATCGGCTCGTCGGCCACGAGATCCATGGGCTCGATGTCATCGTCGGCCTCGACGATCTCGGTGCGCCGCGAGCCGCCCGAGCTGGGCGCGCCGGTGCCCGCGTTCTTGCCCTCGGGGTCGCCGTAGAGCTGGCGCATCTCGGTGAGCTCGTCGCGGATCACCTTCATCAGGAGGCCCACGTCGGCCAGGATCGCCTCGAGCCGAACGATCTCGGCAGTGAGCTCGCGGTACTCGCCCTCGATCTTCTCGCGCTCGAGCCCGGTGAGCCGCTGCAGCCGCATGTCGAGGATGGCCTTGGCCTGGCGCTCGTTGAGGTGGTACGCGCGCCCGCGTGCGGCCTCGACATCGGCCGGCGTGCCGCCGCTGCGCTCGAGGAATGCCGCGAATCCGTGCAGCGGCTCGGCCATCAAGGCCTCGCGCGCCGTGTCGGGATCGGAGGAGCCGCGGATGATCGCGATCACGCGATCGATCGCGTCGATGGCCACGCCGAGGCCCTCGACGATCTCGCGCCGCTCCTGCGCCTTGCGCAGGTCGAACTTGGTGCGGCGGGTGACCACGGTGCGGCGGTGGTCGATGAACGCGACGAGCGCATCCTTGAGATCGAGCACCTTGGGCCGACCGTGCGAGATCGCGATCATGTTGACCCCGAACGTGGTCTGCAGATCGGTCAGCTTGTAGAGGTTGTTGAGCACCACCTGGCCGGCTGCGTCGCGCTTGATCTGGATCCAGATCCGCATGCCCTGCCGGTCGCTGTAGTCCTGTACGTCGCTGATGCCCTCGATCTTCTTCTCGCGCACGAGGCTCGCGATGCGCTCGATGAGCCGGGTCTTGTTGACCTGGTAGGGGATCTCCGTGACGATGATCGCCTCGCGGCCCTTGGCGTCCTCTTCGACGTGACAGCGCGCCCGCACGGTAATGCTGCCGCGCCCGCTGGCGTAGGCCTGCTTGATGCCGCTGCGGCCGAGGATGAGGCCGCCGGTGGGGAAGTCGGGCCCCTTGACGTATTCGAGCAGATCGCGGACCTCGAGCGCGGGCTCGTCGATGAGCGCGATGGTGGCGTCGACGACCTCGGTGAGGTTGTGGGGCGGGATGTTGGTGGCCATGCCCACCGCGATGCCGACCGCGCCGTTCAGGAGCAGGTTGGGCAGCTTGGCCGGCAGGACCGAGGGCTCGAGCTCCTTCTCGTCGTAGTTGGGGACCCAGTCGACGGTGTCCTTGTCGATGTCGGCCAGCATCTCGGCGGTGAGCCGCTGCATGCGGACCTCGGTGTAGCGCATGGCCGCGGGTGCATCGCCATCGACCGAGCCGAAGTTGCCCTGCCCGTCGACCAGCGGGTAGCGCATCGAGAAGTCCTGGGCCAGCCGCACCAGCGCGTCGTAGACCGCCGAGTCGCCGTGGGGGTGGTACTTGCCGATCACGTCGCCCACCACGCGGGCCGACTTCTTGTACGGCTGCTGGTGGGTGTTCCGCAGCTGGTGCATCGCGTAGAGGATGCGGCGGTGCACGGGCTTGAGCCCGTCGCGCGCGTCCGGCAACGCGCGCGAGATGATGACGCTCATGGCGTAGTCCAGGAAGGAGCTACGCATCTCGTCTTCGATGTTGAGCGCGGTCTTGGGGTCGTGGACCATGGGGCTTGGGGCTCGCGGCCGGGGGCCGTTTGGGGTGCGCAAGGATACCCGCTCGACCCCTCCTGGGAAAGCCGTCGCCAGTGCCTCTACGGGCCCGAATTCACCAGAATTGGCCGTTCTTGGCGGCCCTCTTGGGATCGTCGCCCAGGTCGGCGCCAGCGCGTGCGACCGACTATGCTGCGGGGGTGGTGACGCTGCGCAGCAAGTTCGTCCAGGTGCTCCGGGTCGAGGACTTCCGCATCGAGACGGGGGTCGAGGCGCAGCCCGGCACGCGTGGATCGGTGAGCGCTCGCAACATGGTCCGGATCTGGCTGGTGGGCACGCCAGCGCTGCCCCACACCAATGTCACCCAGGCGTACCTCGAGGCCCGCTCGGACTGGAGCGAGCCCTCGCTGCCCACCTACGACTTCCAGCGCCGACGCATCGTGCTCGGGTACACGCTGGCCACGATCCAGCCGGTGGTGAGCCTCTTGCTCGACGGGGTGCAGCTCTACTGCCAGTACCGCGAGCTCGAGAACGGCGCGGTGCATGGGGACGTGCACGTGCCGCGAAAGAACCGGCCGGCGCACGAGGACTTGCACTGGGTGCCCGAGGGGTGAGCATCACTCGTCGGCGAAGACCTCCGCGACCGACGTCACCGTGATTGCCCGCTCGAGCCACCGCCCAAGCTGCTGCTCGTCACGACACGACGACACTCGCTTGCGAACCGACGCGGGGATCCTGAGCGAGCGGTGCGCGAGCACGTCGAGCACTGCCCGCGCAAGGCCCTCCGACTGGCCCAATCGGCGGCCTTCCGACAAGCCAGCGCGGCGACCCTTCGCAAGGCCCTTGGCGACCAGGGCATCGGCACCCGAGACGTACATCTTTCGTGATCTCCCTCGAAGCGCGCTGGCGATGAGCTCGCGGACCGGCGAACCCTCCTCCAGCGCATGGACGTACGTCAGTAGAGCACGCACGTCGTTGCTGGCAAGTGGTCCGGGTTGGTCCAGGAGCAGCTCGAACAGCCGCGCAAGCGTGGCGAGGCGTTCTCGGGTGAGCGAGGCCGGGTTCTCGTGCGCGTGAAGCAGCGCGCGGGTGAGCTCGACCACGGCAAGGGTGGCGGGGTCGGCATGGGGGTCGTCGAGGACCGAGCCGGAGAGATCATCGGTGAACACACGGGCCTCGAACGGAGCAAGCAGATGTGCGCCAACGAGGAATGGAACGTCGAGGATCTGCGAGAGCTGGACGGGCGTGTTCCGTGCCGCAGGCTGGGTGAGGAGGATGGGTGCGATGAACGGGAGGACCTTCGTCGTGGGGCGATCGGCGACGTACTCGTTCCAGATCTCGCTTGCGCTGGTGATGGCCCGCAGCGGCAACAAGCCCGCGAAGGTCGAGTGGTGCTCGAGCGGGAAGTAGGCCGGCAGGCGCTGGCCGCCCACGAAGCCCGCCGTGAAGCAGAGATCGGAGATGCGACCGCGCAGCCGGTCGTTGGTGCGCTCGGTGGAGTGCTTGGCGAGGGTACGAAGGTCGACGTGAGCGAGCAGCTCCGCAGGCAGCACGCGCCGCAGCTCGACCGCGAACGCGGCCTTGCGGCTGTAGACGCGCTTGACCAAGCGATCGTGCGCGTTGCGTGGGCGTGCCCGGGCTCCCATGGAGACCGCACCCATGTGCGATTCTCGTTCCGGAGAGCACCACGAAGGATCCCGCGAGGTTGGCAAGGCATGCACCCGTGGGTGGCCAACCCGTCGTCAGGGGGGTGGCCCACGGGTTGGCCGGCTTGGCGTGAACGGGCCATGGCTCGAAGCCCGCGGTCGTGTCAGGCTGCCGCGGCCATGCGTCGCGTCGTTGCTCGTCTGGTGTCGTCGGTCTTGCCGCTCTTCGCATGCCGCCCCGCGCCGGTGGACATGCCCGAGCCACCACCCGCGGTGCTCGACTCGATGCTGCCGCGCGAGGATCCCGAGGCGAGCCCGGGCACGGGCACGGCCGACCCCGCCGACAGTGAGCCGGAGCTCGTGCCCACCACGTACGACGCGGCCGCGGATCCACGCAACGACTACGCCGCCTCCGGCGGGGCTGCAGGTGCGGGCGAGGGCTGGGATCTCGCGGCCGAGCGCAGCCCCACCGATCCCGCCGACACCAAGAAGGCGCCGTTCTCGATCGAGGCGCTCTACCGCCTCGCCAGCGTGGGCAGCCCGCAGTGGTCGCCCGACGGAAAGCACGTGCTGTTCACGATCACTCGCCACGACCTCGTCGCGGGCACCTCCAACGCCGACCTGTGGCTGGCCGATCCCACCGCCGGCACCACGCGCGCGCTCACCCGCCACACCGGCTTCGACGGCGATGCCACGTGGGCTCCCGATGGACGCAGCTTCGCGTTCGTCTCGGCCCGCGAGGGCGAGGCGAGTCAGCTCTGGCGGATGTCGATCGACGGTGGCGAGCCCGAGCGCCTGACCTCGCTGTCCACCGGCGTGAGCGAGCCGCAGTGGTCGCCCGACGGCCGCCGCATCGCGTTCGTCTCGCGGGTGTTCCCCGAGCACGGGGCCGACGACGCAGGAAACCGCGCGCGGCTCGAGGACGCCGCGAAGAGCCCGATCAAGGCCCACGTGGCCGACGAGCTGCTCTACCGCCACTGGACCGAGTGGGACGACGGTCGCCGCGACCACGTGCTGGTGCTCGAGCTCGAGACCGGCACGATCGTCGACGCGACGCCCGGCGAGCACGACTCGCCCGCGTTCCGCCAGGGCGAGCCCGGGTTCGCGTGGTCACCCGACGGCAAGGAGCTGTGCGTCTCGAGCATCCGCGAGCCAGGCAGCGCGAAGGCGTGGTCGACCAACAAGGATCTCTGGGTGGTGGACCCGGCCACTGCCAAGGCCCGCGTGATCACCAAGGCCAACCCCGGCTACGACGGCCACCCGCGCTACTCGCCCGACGGCCGCTTCATCGCCTACCGCCGCCAGGCCCGACCCGGCTACGAGTCCGACGAATTCGAGCTGGCGCTCTACGAGCGCGCCACCGGCAAGGTGCGCCTCTTGACCGAGGGGTTCCCCAACTGGGTCACGGACTTCCGCTGGTCCGCCGACTCCAAGCACCTGGTGTTCCAGGGCCCGGTGAAGGGCCGCACCCCGCTCTTGCGCGTGGCGGTGGACGGCGGTCCGATCGAGCACCTCCGCCTGCCCTCGGCCGGAGGCTGGGACCTCGCCGGCGACGGACGGCTCGCGTTCACGTTCTCGCGCGTGGGCACGCCCGTGGAGCTATGGATCGCCGAGGCCGACGGCTCGCGCCCGCGACGGCTGACCGGCGTCAACGATCCGGTCGTGACCGCCTACGACGTACGGCCCGCCGAGGAGCGGTGGATCCCGGGAGCCGACGGCAAGCCGGTGCAGGTGTTCGTGGTCAAGCCGCACGGGTTCCGCAAGGGCAAGCGCTACCCGCTGATCGTCAACGTACACGGCGGCCCGCAGTCGCAGTGGTCCGACACGCTGCGCGGCGACTGGCAGATCTACCCGGGGGCCGGCTACGTGGTGGCGTTCCTCAACCCCCATGGCTCCACCGGTCAGGGCCAGGCCTACACCGACGCGATCACGAACGACTGGACCGGCAAGGTCATCACCGACGTGATGGCAGTGGTCGACGCGCTCGAGCGCGAGCCCTTCGTGGACCCCGAGCGCGTGGGCGCGATGGGCTGGTCGTACGGCGGCTACGTGATGGGCTGGCTGCTCGGCCACACCGATCGCTTCGAGGCGATCGCCGCGATGATGGCGATCTACGACCTGCCCACGTTCTACGGCACCACCGAGGAGCTGTGGTTCCCCGAGCACGACCTCGGCGGGGCGCCATGGGAGCGCGCGAAGGCCTATCGCGAGGCCTCGCCGTCGAGCCACGCCGACCGCTTCGTCACGCCCACGCTGGTGATCACCGGCGAGCGCGATTTTCGCGTGCCCTACACGCAGAGCCTGGATCTCTTCACCGCGCTGCGGCGCCGTGGAGTGCCGGCCCGGCTGATCGTGTTCCCCGACGACGGGCACTGGCCCAGCCATGTGCGCGCCATGCCGCTCTACTACGCGGCGCACCTCGACTGGTTCCATCGCTACCTCGGCGGCGCACCGTCGCCGTACGACCTCGAGGCGATGACCCGCGGGCGGGCGTTCGTGAAGCCCGCTCGCAAGCCGTCAAGGAAACACTTCGAGCTGCGGTGACAACTCGAGTTGGCAGGGGGGTGCAAAGTCGACTTACCACCTGGTAAGTCGATTTGACGCTTCCCTTCGAGCGGCCCAATCAGGTATACTAAAAGTTCAAACGGTATTGTCTGGCACGCGTATTGCTTTTTGAAATGGGCTGGTTCGCAGGACGGGCCATCCGGGCTAGGCGGGTCCGGGAAACCAGCCGAGCGGTGGGGTGCCCTCACGGGCGTCCCTCCGTGGCCGGCGGTGAGGCCAAGGATGGCTGGCCACCGGCTGCGCGCGATGGGGTTGCTAGGATGGCAGCCCCAGTAGCGCATGCCCGAGCTGCCCGAAGTCGAGCGTGCCCGTCGCCTAGTTGAGCGGGTGGCCGTGGGCCACCGCATCGTGCGGGTGCGCTGCGCCGAGGACCCGATCGTGTTCGCCGGGGTCACGCCGCGCACGATGGCCCGGGCGCTGACCGGGCGCATGGTGGTGGCGAGCCGTCGCCGCGGCAAGCAGCTGTGGTGGGAGCTCGACCAGCGTCCGTGGCCGCTGTTCCACTTCGGCATGACGGGCCAATTCCTCACGCCCGTCGCCGAGCCGCTGCGCCTGCGCGCGCACGGCAAGCGAACGCTCGACACGAGCTGGCCGCCGCGGTTCTGGAAGATCCGGCTCGAGCTCGACGACGGCACGGAGCTCGCCATGACCAACGCGCGCCGGCTGGGCCGGATCCGGCTGCAGCACGACCCCGAGCACGAGGAGCCGATCGCGAGCCTGGGCTTCGACCCGCTCTACGAGCTGCCCACGGCCGAGGCGTTCGCCGCGGAGCTGCGCCGGCGCAAGGGCGTGCTCAAGGCGGTGCTGCTCGATCAGGGCTTCGCGGCCGGCATCGGCAACTGGATGGCCGACGAGATCCTCTACCAGGCGCGGATCGACCCGCGCCGGCGGGGCACGGAGCTCCGCGAGGCCGAGGCGCGGCGGATCCATGCAGCGCTCGCGGAGATCGTGGAGACCGCCTGCGCCGTCGATGCCGACAAGGAGCGGTTTCCCCCGGGGTGGCTGTTCCACCACCGCTGGGGGAAGGATGCCGAGGCGCGCACCGCCAAGGGCGAGCGGATCGTGCACATCGAGCTCGGCGGGCGCACGACGGCATGGGTGCCGAGCGTGCAGCGATGATCGGATGCCCTGCGCTCCCGAGCGCTTGCCGTCACAGGAGCTGCATGTACGCGACGATGTCCTGCTTCTGCTGGACGGTGAACGCGGGGAACCCCGCGGACGCGAAGGCGTTGGAGTAATGGTCGACCAGCGCGGACAGATCGGCAGCCGAGTTGTCGTGGAAGTACGGTGCCGTGTGCTTGGCCCCCCACAGCGTGGAGGTGCGGAACAGGTTGAGGTCGGCGAGATCGCCGGTGATCAGCGCACGCCCCGGGTCGGGCGACTCCACGACGACGGTGCCCTCGTCGGTCTCCACGAGGAACGTCTGCACGGGCCGGTTGCCCGGGTTGAGCTCCGACACGAACGCCGTGAAGATGCGGGTGCCGGGCGGCAACGGTGGCACCGTCAGGAACTCGTTCGTCTCGTTGAGCATGGGGCCGGAGTGGCAGAACGCGCACAGACCATTCGGGCCCGGCGCGAAGAACTCGCGCCCGCGGATCTCCGCCTCTGTCTTCCCGGGCGGCAGCTCCGGCGGCGACCCGCCGTTGGCCCACTGCTTGAGCCGGTTGTCGTTGAAGAACTTGTTGCTCTGCTCGAAGTCGGCGATCGCGGCGAGCTCGGCCGGCGTGGGCTGGCGGCCGGGCTCGGCGTGCGCGTTGATGGCCCCGAGCGCCTGGTCCTCGAGCGTATCGAAGCGCGCGTCGAGCATGAACTGATCGTCGAGCGAGGGCACGTTCATGGTGGTCGGGATCCCGCGCGCGAGCACGACCTCGGTGGCGCCGGGATCGTCGGCCAGGCTCCAGCCGGGCGGGAGCGGGATCGAGACCAGCACCGTGGCGTCGGCGAGCAGGCGCTCGTACGACGCGCCCGTGCCGTCGTCGCTGTCGAGCGCGCGAAACAGCGGCCCATTGGGATTGGCGGCGAATGCCGCCTGGGCCTGCGCGGGCGATAGCGTGCCCGTCTGCTTGGTGTGGCACGTCTGACACGTTCGGCCGTTGCCGTCGAACGTCTCGTCTTCGAAGAGCTTCTTGCCGTTGACCGCTGCGCGGTATGCGGCGGGTTCGAGCTCCCCGTCGTCCACGTCGATATCCGAGTCACAGCCAGCAGCGATGCCCCCCAGCACCACTACGGCCCACAATTTGATCCCCTGTTCGAACCCCATGTGCGAGAGGTTCTAGTAAAACCTGTGCGCTGGGCAAGCGAAATTTCAGTGTCCGTGCAGAACATTTAATCAAGAGCTCATCACGAACAGCGTGAATGCCGCTGTTGGTCGTCGCAGCAGTCAGGGCGCCGCACAGAAGCCGAGATACGCCAGCTCGGGCGGAGGCCGCAGCGGGAACCATGGCACGCAGACCTCGGGCCCCATGCACGCCATCGGGTCGTTCAGGTCGCACGGCTCCGTGCAGCAGCCCATGCCGAGCTCGTTGCCGCAGCTCACCACGGGGTCGAACGAGCACAGCGCACCGGGCTCGCACGGGATCACGGGGCCGCACGGCTCGCCCAGGGGCACGGCACCTGGTACGGCCAGGCACGCAAGATCGCCGCCGGTGAACGTGCAGGCCTGGCTCGGCGGGCAATCGGGGGCCAGCACCTCACAGCCCTGCACGCACAGCGGCACGCCGGCGTCGAACAACGTGCACTCGAACCCGTCGGCGCACGTGAGCCTGTCGCCCGTGCCCGCGCAGGCGGCCTGGCACACGCCCATGTTGGTCTTGGGATCCACCTGGAAGCAGATCGCATCCTCCTCGCAGGTGTCGATGCCGCTCCAGGCGCTGCCCTCCACCATGCAGGGCTCGCCCGGAGCGTCGGGGTCGTTGTCGATCGGCGAGCACCGAAACGAGTTCCACACCATGCCGCCGTCGTTGGCCCACGGCATGCATTTCTCGCCCTCGGGGCAATCGATGCCGCACCAACCACCGTCGCCGGGCGGAGGGGTGGTCGGTGGCGGATCCGGGCAGGTGAACGTGCAGCCGGTGCCGCCGTCGTCCTCCTCGTAGCCACCGGGATCGGTCGCCTCCGTGGTGGAGCCGTCGGCACCGTCGCTGCTGCTCGAGCTCGCCGCGGGCGCGCCGGTGCTCGAGCTCGACGAGGGGGCGTCATCGGAGCTCGAGCTCGACGAGTCCGAGCCGTTCTCGAGGGGCTCGACCATGGGGTTGCAGCCGAGCACCAGCACGACGAGCAAGGGCGCTGCGCGTCGCGGGCTCACGCGAGCCTCCGGCGAGCCACGCCCACGAGGCCCAGGCCCAGCAGCAACGAGAGCCAGGCGATGCCGCCGGTGGCTCCGACGGTGCACCCACCCGAAGACGGAGCATCCACCCCGGGCTCGCCGGTGCTTCCTCCGTCGGTGCTCGTTCCGCCGGTGCTGCCCGGACCAGGCCCGGGGTCGTCGTCGATGCCGTCGTCGAGCCCGGTATCGGTGCCGCCGCCCGTTCCGGTGCCACCCTCGTCCTCGCAGGCGTTCGCGGCATTCCACTGCTCGAGCACCGCGTCGATCTCCGCGCTGTGATCGGCCAGCACCACCGGAGCCCCGCCGGCGGCCGAGTGCTCCTCGATCCGCTCGGCCCACGGCATGTCGTCCTCCCACGCGGGCCAGCTGCTGTTCGGGACCCACACCAGCCGCCCGCCGGGCAGCTGCATCGCGTTGCCGCAGCAGTGCTGGTCGCGCTGCGCCCCGTGGCGGTTGGCCACGTCGGGCAGCTCGGGGTTCTCGGTGAACATCGGATCCACCGTCATCTCGATCGGCGAGATCGTGGTGTAGAGCCGCGTGACGTACGGCCACGTGTCGAGCAGCTCCTGGCCATGCTGCAGCGGCGCCACGATCCGCTCGGTGAACGCGGCCGCGAACGCGGGCGGATCCCACGCCGCGGCGTCGATGAGGCCGGCGTAGCAGGAGAGGCACGAGTAGAAGTCGGGCTCGGCCACGCCCGCGGGGACCGGCAGGAACTCGTGCAGCAGCGATGGGACCAGCTCGTGGTACCACTCGCACTCGTCGGTGTTGCAGGCCATGAGACCCATGCCCACCAGCACGTCGACGACCTGCACCGCCGGTACGCCCCCGAACTGGTCCACGTCGAGGTTGGTGGTGTCGAGCGTGCTGGCGTCGATCACCTCGGAGCTGCCGGCGTACTCGGTCACGAACGCGCGCCCATCGGCCATGGGCGCGTCCACGGCCAGCGTGACCAGCTCGCGGTAGTTGCTGCCGTACGTGAGCCAGTCGAGCCGCGTGCGGTTGAGCAGCACCTCGCGGTAGGTGGTGGGCACCACCCGCGCCTCGCCGAGGAACAGCGCGCGGATGTCCATGTCCTCCCTGGCGGCCACGCGAGTCAGGCGGATCGGGATGCACGGCTCGTTGCCGGGAAAGCGGATCACCACCGGGTGGATGTCGCTGACGCCCTGGTTGTGGCGCAGTCGCAGCGCCACGAACACGTGACCCTCGTCGATGTAGTCGTCGAGGATCGCGGGCGCCTCGTCGTCGGTGGAGTAGCCGTTGTCCTGCAGCCACTCCGTGATGGTCGCGGAGGTGCCGCCCTGGAGGATGGCGTACTCGAACGCGCCCACCACGTCCTGTGCAATCACGTCGGGGTCGTCACCGCCCCCGTTCACACCACCGCCGTCGGGCTCGGCCAGGAACCCGACGCCACCCGGGGGCGGCAGCGGGCCGTCGCACATCAGCTGATCCTCGAAGCCGTAGACCGGGACGGTGGCGTCGAGCACCGCCTGCACCAGGCGAAACGAGCCGATCTCGATCTCGGGGACCTCGGGCACGGGCACCAGCCACGCGAACTGCTGGGCATCGCCGCCGTCGTACTGGATCTGCACGTGGGCCTCGACGAAGCCGTTGTCGATCGCGAACAGGATCGTCTCGCCGGTCTGGTCCACCGGCATCGAGCCGGGCAAGCCGCCGTCGCAGAACGTGCCGCCGCAGGCCTCGACCTCGGCGGGAACGAGCGCCACGACGCCCGCGAGGATCGAGGCCGACACACCCGCAAACAGGGAGAGGTCAAACTTCCACACAGAACCTAACTAACATTAGTAATGCTAGAATGTCCAGAGAGACGTAGGTCAGGCCAAACGAATTTCTGGAACGCCGTTCAGGGTTCCGAGTGGTGTGCGCGAAATCGAGCATCGGTGGCTTCGGCCGGTCGCCCGCCTTCGCCCGCATCGGTGGAGGCACCACGAGGCCATCGAGCGCGGGTCGGTCCGCACGACCTCGCACGTCGAGCATGGCTCGGAGGAACCATCGACGTCGTCGCTGATGCTCACCCGATGGGTTACCCGGCGTGGCACGGGTAGCGGCCCTCGTCCATCGTGCACGTGTCGATCTTGCCGGCGGTGCTCCGACTGCAGCGCCGATGGTGTCGCCGGCGCTGCCCACGAACGCGGCCAGATCTGGGCCGCAAAGTGTCGCCGGCAGGGCCACCATGGGCCAGCCGCATCGAATCGATCCAACGAATATGCGTCGATCGTCCTCCCGGCCTTTGGGCCGTGGCGATCGTTACCCACGTGTTGCCGAACGCTCGTCGGCGGACGTGTAGCCTGGGTATGATCGAGGACGGTTGGATCGTGCGATGGTGGGGACCCGAAGCACACGCGGTGGGGGCATGCGGCGCATGGGCGCCGAGCTGCTCGATCGGCTCATCGCTCCCGAGGTGACGGTCCAAGGCGGCGATCGGCTCCGCCGGATCCGCACGGCGGTGATGGTGATGTTGATCGTCATCGCGTTGATGCCGATCTCGATCGTCACGCACTTCCTGGCCGGTCGCACGCCGAGCGTGATCATGGCCATGGTGACATGGTTCGGCGCGATGGCAGTGCTGGCGATGATCCGGCGCGGAGCCTCGCCCACGTTCGCCGCGCATGCGCTGGGGGGGGTCCTGTGCGCGCCGTTCGTGGGCAGCATCGTGCTGGGCTCCGCCTACTCGGCACCCAACCTGGGCCTCTTGGCCACGCCGGTGATGGTGACGCTGGTGGCCGGGGTACGCAGCGGCTGGCTGTGGTGCGCGCTCGGCATCACCGGCTACCTCGGCATCGCGGTGACGGCCGGGCCGGCAACGTACGACGTGCATGGGTGGATGATCTCGCTCGCGACCACCACCGTGGGCTTGACCCTGCTCGCGCACGTGTTCGAGGTGCTGCGGCGGCGCGCCGAGGACGAGCTGGTGCGAGCGCGCGACGAGGCGGCCGCGGCCGCCGAGACCAAGAGCCGCTTCCTCGCCAACATGAGCCACGAGATCCGCACGCCCATGAACGGGGTGCTGGGCATGCTGGGGCTGTTGCTCGACACCCGCCTCGACCGGATCCAGCGCGACTACGCCGACACCGCGCACGCGTCGGCGGTGGCGCTGCTCGACCTGCTCAACGACATCCTCGACTTCTCGAAGATCGAGGCGGGGCAGATGACGCTCGAGGCGGTGCCGTTCGACCTGCGGGGCCTGGTGGAGGACGTGCTCGACCAGGTGGCCGTGCTCGCCGACGAGAAGGGCCTCGAGCTCGTGGCGCGCTACGTGCCGGGCACGCCGGCGCGCGTGCGGGGCGACCATGGGCGCGTGCGGCAGGTCCTGCTCAATCTCGTGGGCAACGCGCTCAAGTTCACCGACGCCGGCCACGTGCTGGTGACGGTGGAGCACGAGGCCCGCCCCGACGCGATGCCCATGTTCACGTGCTCGGTCGAGGACACCGGCATCGGGATCCCCGCGGACCAGCAGGCCGCGGTGTTCGAGCACTTCCAGCAGGTCGACACGTCCACCACCCGCAAGGAGGGCGGCACGGGGCTGGGCCTCGCGATCGTGCGCGAGCTGGTGAGCCTCATGGACGGCACGGTGAAGCTCACGAGCAAGCTCGGCGAAGGCTCTACGTTCCATGTCTCGCTGCCGCTCGACCTCGCCGAGGACAGCCGGCCCGAGCCGGTGCTGCAGCCCGAGCTCGGCGGGCAGCGGGTGCTCGTGGTCGACGATCACCGGGTCAATCGCTTCGTGCTGCGCGAGCTCTTGACGCGCTGGGGCTTCGAGGTGGACGAGTGCGCCACGGGCCAGCGGGCGCTCACGCTCCTGCGCGAGGCCGCGGTGCGGCGCGAGCCGTACGCGCTGGCGATCCTCGACTATCACATGGCCAAGATGGACGGGCTCGAGCTCGCGCGCGCGATCAAGGCCGACGCGCTGGTGCGGCAGACCGTGCTCTTGATGTGCAGCTCGATCACGCAGCGGATCGACGTCGCCACGCTCAACGAGGCCGGCTGCGCGGCGTTCCTGGTCAAGCCCGTGCACCAGGGCGACCTCTTGAACGCGCTCATCACCGCGTGGAACCAGCGCGGCACGCCGAGCCAGGTGCCATTCACCCGCGCCCGCGCCCACAGCCCGCGCCCGGGCGCGGTGGGGGCCAGCCTCGATCTACGCGTGCTGGTGGTGGAGGACAACGTGGTCAACCAGAAGGTCGCACAGCGGCTGCTCTTGGACCTCGGCTGCCGCGTCGACGTGGCGAGCACCGGGCGCGAGGCGCTCGACCTCGCGACGCTGGCCCCCTACGACCTGGTGTTCATGGACGTGCAGATGCCCGAGCTCGATGGGCTGCAGGCCACCGGTGAGATCCGGCGGCGCGAGGCCGAGAGCGGAGGGCGCCACGTGCCGATCGTGGCGATGACGGCTCACGCGCTGCCCAAGGACCGCGAGCGCTGCCTGGCCGCGGGCATGGACGGGTACATGAGCAAGCCGGTGCAGCGGCGCGAGCTCTTGCGAGCGCTGCGGGAGCACACCACGGCGCGGCCGGCCGATACGGTCTCCGGGGAGATCGCGCTGCCGCTGGCCAAGGGCTCGCCGCTCGCCGGGGGACTGTTGCCTGCCGAGGATCCGCGGCCGAGCGAGGCCCTGCCGGCGGCCGAGGAGCTGCCGGTGGCCGAGCACCCGCAGCCGATCGAGGGCCCGCCGTGCGATCTGGCGTGGCTGCGCCACAACTACGGCGACGACGAAGACGTGCGCGCGCTGGTGGAGCTGTTCCTCGGTCGCGCGAAGGAGCTGCTCGGGCAGCTCGGCACCGCCGTCGCGGCCGACGACACCACGAGCCTGCGGCGATACATCCACGCGCTCAAGGGCATCACCGGCACCGTGGCGGCGCGGCCGATGTACCGGCTGGTGCCCGAGGATGCGTCCCAGGCGGGCGCGCGGCTGCCCGAGCTCGAGCGAGCGTATGCGGAGCTGCAGGTGTTCTTCGCTCGTGAGCTGGGGGTCTCGCTCGCAGAGCCCGAGCGGAGCCCACCATCCCAACCGCTGCTCGTCAACGAACCGGCTTCGGCGGAAGCTTCATGATCCGAAGGTCGGTGTCGTCGAACGCATTGCACTCGGCGAGCACGGCGAGCAACTGCTTCGTGGAGTAGAGACGGGGGCCGACGAGCTAGCCCACTTGCCGCACCGACCCGCCGCGCCGCGGATCGCCCGCGCCGTGCAGCCCGCCGTCGGACCCGACCGCGTGCACGCCCCCGAAGTACATGTTGCGCTCGTCGAAGCCCACCAGCCCGGGCCAGACGCTGCGTAGCGCGTCCTCGGTGCCCTCGGGCAGGCCCTGGCGCTCGAGCCACAGCCGCTCGCCCTCCACGTGCATGCGCGGGGCCACCACGGCCTCCTCGAGGGAGCGGCCGCTGGCGAGCACGTGCAGGAGCGTCTGGAGCAGCGCGCTGCGGATGCGGTTGGAGCCGCCGGTGCCGAGCACCAGCGACGGCCGCCCGCGGTGCAGCACCGCGGTGGGAGCCATCATCGTGCTCATCCACGTGCCGGGTGGCTGGACGTGGAAGCCCTGCGGGTTGATGTCCTCCTCGCCGAGGAGGTTGTTGAGGTGGATCCCGAATTCCTCGAGCGTGTGCCCGCAGCCCTCGCCGGTGGTCATGGTGAGCGAGGCCATCATGCCCTCGCCATCGAGCGCGCTCATGTGCGTGGTGCTGCCCAGTGTGCGGCGCTGCGCGTGGGCCTGCCGGGCGACCGCGATGGCGTCGTCGTCGAGCGCCTCGCCGCGACCGTGGGCCTTGGCGCGATCGATGCCCGAGAGCAGCGCGGCGACCTCGAGCGCATACCGGGGCCCGAGCCACGGCAGCTCGCGCAGCGGTGCTTCCGCGGACAGCCGCAGCCCCAGCGTGACCAGCGAGCCGCCCACCGACGGCGGCGGGTTGGTGAGCACCACGTCGTTGCCTCGCTCGAGGCGCAGCGGCTCGCGCCACGTTGGCGCGTAGCGAGCGAGATCCTCCGGGGTGAGCAGCCCACCACGGTCGGGCCCGCACTCGCGCAACAGCGCCTGCGCGAGCGGCCCGTGCAAGAGCGCCTCGCCCTCGACGGCGAGCGCCTCGAGGAAGTCGGCCAGCCGGGGGTTCGACAGCCGCACCGCCCCGCGCTCGTCGAAGAACAGCGCCGCGGTGGCGGGCGACCGCCCGATGATCGGCCGGATGATCTCGACGATCCCCCGCATCTTGGGGCTGGGATCGCAGCCCTGCCGGCCCACCGCGACGGCGGGCTGCACCATCACCGTACGCGGCAGCCGGCCGAGGCGCGCATGGGCCTCCCACAGCCCGAGCAGCGTGCCCGGCACCGCGATCGCGCCGCGACCGACGTGGAACACCTGCTGCGCGCCGCCGAAGTCGACCGTGACCTCGTGGAAGTCGAGCGGGGGCCGCTCCCGCAGCCCTAGGCCGGGCACCACCGAGAACGCGTCGAGCACCTGCACGCGCTCGGCCGTGCCCGCGAGCAGCACGCCGGCACCTCCCGGGCCGCAGAGCGGCGCCTCGGCCACGAACGCGGTCAAGGCCGCCGCACAGATCGCATCGACGGCGTTGCCTCCCTCGCGCAGCATCAGCGCGCCCGCTTCGGCAGTGCGCTCGTCTCCGGCAGCGATGACTCCAGCAGTGGCGACCACGAGCCGCACGCTACCCGAAACATGAGCCGCCGGGGCGAGGAACGCAGCAGACCGGGGCTGGACGGGCTCCGTCGTGGAAAGCCCGCGGGGCTGCTATCCCCCCGCCGGCAGGGCGTACCACCGGATCTGCTCGTTGCAGTCTTCGTCGATGCCCGAGCCCGGATTGAAGGCCGAGTAGTCCCCTCCCAGGAATGGCACCGGATCGCCGTCGGGCGGGACTACCGTGCTGTCGGGCGAGACGACCACGTCATAGCGACCCGAGGGAGGGGTGCAACCAAAATCGCCGCAGGGCATGGCCGGGTCGTCGGCGAGCTCGACGGAAAACGGGAACGGGGGGATGAGCTCGGCGCCGCGCACGTTGGAGACTGCGGTCTGGATTACCTCGTCCACGATCAGGTAGGCCGCGACGTCGCAAGACATTGGATGGAACCAGATCTCCAGAGTGACGCAGCCGCTCAGCACGGGCAGCGGGGCGTCGAAGCCGAGCGTGATCTGTCCACCCTCACAGCCGCACATCGAAGTGCAGATCATGCCGACCAGCGTGTCTTGGTCGCTCTCCGGCGCCGCGGAGACGAACAAGGTCTCGTGGGGAGAGCACCCGCCCGCGAAGAGCATCTCGAACGAAGGCATGGCGACGATGCCAAAGGGTGGGTCGAAGGGGACGCACGCGTCCCCCGTGTCCGAGCTGCTGCTGGATCCGCTGTCGGTCGCGCTCACGCCGATCGTCGTGTCGGCCGCGCTGGTCGACGTGGTCTCCGGGCCGCTGCTGTCCTCGCTGCTCTCGTTACCCCCTTCGTGGCTGTCGTCGTTGCCATCACTGCCCGTCGTGGCTTGGGACGTCGTGCCAGGCCCGATGGTCGTGCCCGCTTCGTCGTCGTCCCCCACGCCTTCGTCGTCACCCCCATCGAACGACGGGTTGAGGCGGGTGCATGCCGAGGGCAGCACGAGCACGAGCGCAATCGTCCACCGGCTCCGCATCATCATGGGCCATTCTACCCGACTCTCCGCCGCCGAGCGCGGGCCCGAGGCGCTCGGTATCGACGACCGCCTGCGACGAGCGTAAGACATCGTCGTGAGCAGCGAACCGAGCGCAGCGGGCGGGCCCATTCGGCGCATTGGCATCATGACGGGCGGCGGCGACTGCCCCGGCCTCAATGCGGTGATCCGCGCGGTAGTGCTCAAGGCCCATGCGCGGGGCTGGGAGGTGATGGGCATCGAGGACGCGACCGAGGGCCTGGTGAACCTCGACTACAAGGCGCCACGCGGCAATCGGCTGCTCGGGCCCGAGGACGTCGACGACATCCTCACGCGCGGGGGCACGATCCTCGGCACCTCCAATCGCGCCGATCCGTTCCGCTACGTGGTCGACGGCAAGGAGACCGATGTCTCGGCGCGCGTGGTCGCGAGCTACCACGCGCTCGGCCTGCAAGCGCTCATCAGCGTGGGTGGTGAAGGCTCGATGCGCATCGCCGAGCGCCTCGGCACGCTCGGCCTGCACGTCGTGGGCGTGCCCAAGACCATCGACCAGGACCTCGGCGCCACCGACTACACGTTCGGCTTCAACACCGCGGTGCAGACGGCCACCGACGCGATCGATCGCCTGCGCGACACCGCGATCAGCCACGACCGCGTGATGGTGCTCGAGGTGATGGGCCGCAACGCCGGCTGGATTGCACTGTGCTCGGCGCTGGCCGGAGGCGCCCACGTGTGCATCATTCCCGAGATCCCCTACCGGCTCGAGCCGATCGTGGCCACGATCCAGCGACGACGAGACAGCGGCCAGCCGTTCTCGCTGGTGGTGATCGCCGAGGGGGCCCGCCCCGCGGAGGGCGAGCAGTCGCTCGCGGGCCCGCCCAAGGCCGGCGCCATGCCGCAGCTGTTCGGGGCCGGCTATCGGCTCGGCTCCGAGCTCCAGCCGCACCTGCAGCTCGATCTACGGGTCACGGTGCTCGGCCACATCCAGCGCGGCGGCTCGCCCACCCAGTTCGACCGGATCCTCGGCACGCGCTTCGGCGCGGCGGCCGTCGATGCAATTGCGGCCGGGGAATTCGGACGCATGGTGGCGCTGCGCACCCCGGAGATCGTCACGGTCCCGATCGGCGAGGCGTGTGCCAACGAGCGGCTGGTGGACCCCCGCGGGCAGCTCGTCCAGGCCGCGCGCGACGTGGGGATCTGCTTCGGCGAGGCCGGTTCCTAGGCCACAGGCCTACTCGGCGTGCCAGCGCCCCACTTCTTCGCAGCCGACGTGGATGCCCGAGCCGTCGTTGACGAAGTAGTACGGCTGCACCGGCACCGGCGTGCCGTCGGGCGGGATCTCCATGCGCCCGCTGATATCGAGCCCGTAGTGACCCGGGGGGCGATCACAGCTCTCGCTGCAATCCGAGCTCGGAGGCACGCCCAAGTCGACGGTCATCGGCAAATCGAACGAGGGCGTGACCACGTTGGATACGATTGCCAGCGGCAGTCCCCCGGACGGGGGCACGATCTTGTACGCCAAGACCTTGCACGACTCCGGCTCGAGCTGGAACACCAGGTCGAAGCAGCCGTCGAGCTCGGGCAGGGGCACCTCGAACGTCAGTGAGATCGGGAATTCTTCCGGGCAGGTGCACTCCTCGGGGGGACAGCGATGGCCGGTGAACTGGGTGAGGTTGCCGAAGTTCGACCCGAGGATCCGTAGGGTCATCTCATCATCGGGACAGTTGCGGAACATCATCGCGAGCGTCGGGTCGGATTCGAAGCCGTACGAGTCCCGGAAGTCGAGCTCGCACCCCGGCCCCGAGTCCATCGGACCATCTGGGCCCGAGTTGCCCTGCGTGGACCAGCCGTCGTCGGGGTAGTCGAGCGTGGTGTCGCCCGCGGTGCTCGCCCGCGTCTCCGAGCCCTCGGAGCCCGCGACCGAGGTGGCGGCGGACGTTGCGACGCTGCCGGTCGGGTCGCCCTCGGTGGGCTCGTCGAACGCAGCGTTGGGACGGGTGCATGCCGAGAGCAGCACCAGCACCAGCCCCGTCGTCCAGCCGCCTCGCATCCTCGGGGCATTCTACCCAACCGGGGCGGCCCGTGGTCGAAGCATCGCCACGAGCAGCCCCGGTGCTCTACACCTCGACAGCCGGCTAGTCGTCTCCGCGCTCGACTCCGGGCACCGACTCGGGCACCTGCGCCGGCTCCGGCTCTTCCTCTTGCGGCTCGGTGCGCTCGGCCTTCGCCTTCGCATTGGCCTCGGCCGTCTTCTTGCGCCGCGCCTCGGCCTCGTCGACGGGCTCCTCGCCGCGCTCCTTGGCGAGCTTGCGCTCCCACGCGCGCAGCTTGTGCTTGATCCACGGCTTGTACTCCACGCCGTCGGGCAGCGGGGGCAGGCCGTGGCGCTCGCGCACGTAGTTGGGCAGCTGGCCCATCACCGTGCCGCGGCAGCGCTCGGTGTGCTCGATCTTCTCGTGCCCGGTGCGCTCGAGCAGATCCTCGGGGTCGTAGTAGCCGTGCTTGGCGGTCTCCTCGGGCGAAGGGATCGCGTACCACACCTTCACCAGCTCCACCTTCTCGGGGATCTGGCCCTCGTGGTCGAGCTGCCACTGGCGGCAGTGCCAGCGCGAGTACCACTTGCGGTACCACTGCGTGTTACCCGACTCGCCGCCGATGATGCGGCGGTTCATCTTGCGCATGCGGTCGTTCCAGATCCACGGGATCGGCTTGCGCTCGGGCGCGTAGACGTCGGTCTTCATGTCGTAGACCTCGCCGTCGGCGTCGGTCACGAGCACCTTGAGGAACACGTTCGAGCGCGGAGGGTTGGGCGCGAACATGCCCCAGCCCTGATCGGTCTGGGTGCTGGTGAGGTACTTGGTGAACACCTGCCGCGCCGGGTTGCGCCACGACTCGATGGAGTCCTTGTCGGGGAGCAGCCACACCGTCACCGCGACGACGTGCCAGGCGAGCAAGCCCGAGACGAGGAAGCGCCCGAGCGGGCCGTAGGCCCACGCGTCCTCGGGCGTCTGCGGCGTCCGCGAGGCCTGCTTGCCCCGGCTCGCGCGCCAGGTCTGGAACGCCACGCCCGCCGCGAACACGGCGGTGCCGATCCAGATGCGGGACCACCACGTGGGCGCCCACCACACCTTCACGAGGATGCCCGCGAGCACGCCCAGGAGCACCAGCCACATCGCCCAGGTGGGGAAGCGCGCGGTGTCGTGGTGCAGGTGGCGATGCGGCAGCGAGGGGTCCTCGCTGGGCAGCGGGGGCGCGCCGGCCTTCACGTCGGCGGGCACCAGCGGCAGCCACCGCAGGCGCCGGCCCACCATGCGCCCGAGCTTGGCGATCTCCTCGCCGCGGAACAAGAAGATGACGGCGGACAGCATCCCGGTCTGGAACTGCCCGATGTTCATCAGGATGAAGATCCCGCCCATCACGCCGACGTGCCACACGGCCCAGACGCGGCGGCCGGTGAGCCACGTGAGCGCGAAGTCGCGATCGACCCGCAGCGGCGTCCGCAGCGGCCGGAGCCGGAACAACGTGCGCACCATGAACGGCCGGCGCTCGAGCCGGCCCCACAGCCACACCATGCCCAGCATCACGGCCACCATGACGCCCACGAAGAACTGCTTGTCGATCTGCGCCTCGACCAGCCAGCGGCCCATGCCGGCGAGCGCCGGGACCCGCATGAACGACTGGCCGATCGAGGTGGTGATCATCGGTGAGAAGTGCACCTCCCACGTGACCCACACGAGCGCCGCGGCCACGAACCCGATCGTGGCCACGCACAGGCGCATCACCAGCCGGCGCAGCCCCGTGGCGCGCGGGAAGCCCTGCTGCCTGCCCCAGAAGTACAGCATGCCCAGCACGCACACGAAGAACAGCGCCTCGCCCCAGTGGGTGACCCACGTGGCCACTCGCAGGAGATTGGTGCCGAACACGGCCGTGATCTGCTGCGGGTAGAAGCGATAGAAGTGGTCCATGTTCCACGCGTAGTAGATCGCGTCGCCCTTGGCCCACACGCCGCCGTTCTTGAGGATGCCGGTGTTCGCATACACGGCGCCGAGCTGCAGCAGCATCAGCCGCCGCGGCCACGCCGGGATCAGCCGGTAGATCGCCTGTAGGCCCTTGGGGTGCTCATCGCTGGGCGGCGCGCCGGCGCCCCCGCCCGGCTTGCCGGGCTCGGACAAGCGGCCCTGCCGGCGCAGCTTCCGGCAGCGCAGCCAGTTGTCCACGCTGTACGCGTGCCCGGACTTGGCGCAGATGAGGTACGCCAGGAACACGCGGTAGACGAGCTCGGTCCCCTCCCAGAACAGGTGGTTGCGGAAGAAGATGCTGTTCATCAGGAAGAACGTCAGCACCCCCATCAGGCGCGTGCGGAACCCGATCACGAACAGCGCCCCGCACAGCTCGAACGCCCACAGGTGACACCAGAAGAACGTGGGCGAGTCCCAGAAGTAGAGCAGCGACCACTTGGGTCCCTGCAGGAACTCGAGCACCGCGGCGAAATCGAAGAAGCCCCACGGCTCCTCTTCCACCATGCCGTCGCCGAAGCCGTCGAATTGCCCCTTGGCGTGGACCTGGCGGGCGACGTCGGCAGTGAAGATGCCCTCGTCGGTGAACAGGAACGTGAAGTACTCCCACAGGTCGTTCACGTTGCAGATCACGAAGAACCCGAACACGATGCGGAAGAGACCGATCGAGCGTGGATCCTCGAGCTGCAGCCACCAGCGGCGCCATCGCTCGGGCTCGAGCAGCAAGAGGACGCACAGCGCCACGGCCCCCAGCAGCATCAGCCAGCCGGTGGTGGGGCCGAGGGCCAGCGCGGCCTCGTTGGGCACCTTGTCTTCGAACGCGAGCAGGGGAAAGCCAAGCATCTAGCGAACGAGTCTCTCGCCCACGCCCCGGGCATGCAAGACGCCACGAGCCCACGGGTGGCCGTTTGGGCGCCGTTCGTGCGGCATGGGCCTCGCGGTGCCGCGGGTCGCGTCGTGAGCCCACGCCAATCCTGACGCGCCGGGAGCCCGGGCCGGGCGGCCATCTCCCCGAGATCCGAGGTGTTTTCGGCCGCGCGCGCGATTCGAGGCGCGGGCGCCGGTGATCGGGAGCGCGCGCCGCCGGCTCGGCTATCATTGGGGGCCATTGGGTGGGCCAATGGTGGGCCATTGGTCGGGCACCGGTGGAGACGAGCGTATCCCGGTAGGAGGAGCTGTCGTGATGCCGCCGCACCTGCTGCTCGTGTTCCAGATGCTGGCTTCACTGGTCGCGTGGAGCCTGGTGGCATGGACGCTGGTGCTGCCGGCGATGGCCGCGTGGCCGCGACGACGGGTGCTGCTGGTGCTGACGGTCCCGCAGCTCTTCCGTCACCTCGGCGCCACCCAGCTCTCGCCGATGGTGGGGGCTGGCATGCCGCCGGAGTGGGCGTGGCACGTGGCCGTGGGCGACACGGTGACGGTGGTGCTGGCGGTGGTGGCCGTGGTGGCGCTCGAGCGCGAGCGCACGTGGGCGATCGGTGCGGTGTGGGCGGTGCACGTGGTGGGGCTGCTCGACGCCTCGCTCAACGGGATCGATGCCGCACGGCTGGGCGTGGCGCCGCACCTCGGGGGGGCCTGGTACATCGTGGGGTTCGCCGTGCCGCTGGTCTACGTGTCGCACGTGCTGGCGCTGCGCGAGCTGCTCCGCCGGCGTGCGTGAGCGCGGCCGCGGGCCGGCACGACGAGGCTCGGGTCTGCGAGACAAGCGAAGCGCTCGGCCAATGGGCCCGCATCGGTGCAATTTCGAGGCCGGGGTTGCCAGCGGAGGCCGTCGCATCGGAGAGTGAAGCCCGATGAGCGGCGACACCTCGCACCAGGAACGCCTCGCCCGGGCTCGACGCTCGCTCGAGGGCCTGTCGATCGGCGACGCATTCGGCGAGCGGTTCTTCGTGGACCCGGTGATCATCGAGACGCGGCTGCGCTCGCGCAGCGTGGAGCGACCCGGCCCGTGGCGCTGGACCGACGACACGGCGATGGCGATCGCGATCGTGGACGCGCTCGCCGAGCACCACGACGTGGAGGGCGACGCGCTGGCGCGCCTGTGGCTCGAACGCTACCGCAAGGAGCCCTGGCGAGGGTACGGCCCGGGGATGCACCGCCTGTTCGAGGCGCTCGAGGAGGGGGCCGCGTGGCAGGTGGTCGCGCGCTCGCTGTTCGACGGAGGCTCGTTCGGCAACGGCGCCGCGATGCGCGCGGCGCCCGTGGGGGCCTACTTCGCCGACGACCTCGACGCGGTGGTCGAGGCCGCGCGGCGGTCCGCGATCGTGACGCACGCGCACGAAGAGGGGCAGGCGGGCGCGATTGCGATCGCCGTGGCCGCCGCGGCCGCGTGGCAGACGCGAGCGCTGCCGGAGTCGGAGGCGCGAGAGCAGATCTTCGACGAGGTCCTCGATCGGACGCCGGAGGGCGAGACCCGCGACGGGATCGACAAGGCCCGCAACACCAACCTCGACTTCCGCGTGGAGACTGCCGTCGGGCGCCTCGGCAACGGCAGCCGCATCAGCAGCCAGGACACCGTGCCGTACTGCCTGTGGTGCATCGCCAAGCACCTGCGCGACTACGAGTCCGCGCTGTGGACCACCGTGGCGGGGCTCGGCGATCGCGACACCACGTGCGCGATCGTGGGCGGCGTGGTGGCGCTGGCGAAGGACGAGCCGGCGATTCCGAAGGTGTGGATCGAGCGACGCGAGCCCCTCGAAGGGATCCCGCTGAGCAACGACGCGCCGGTGGGGAATTGATCGCGCGGGCTCCTGCAGTCCCATGGGCTCGCCGGGCCTTCCACTTGGTGGGACGCGCCCGCAACCGCCTGCTGCTGCGGCGCTTCGAGCAGGAGTGCAGGCATGCGCGGGCGGTGAACGAGGCGGCGCTCGTCGAGATCCTCACCGCCAACGCCGAGACGGAATTCGGCCGGCGTCATGGCTTCGCCGCGCTGGCGAAGACCCCCGACCGCTGGTCCAGCGCCGTGCCGTTGCACCACCACGCCGACTTCGCCGCCGACATCGCGCGCATGGCCGCCGGCGAGCGCGACGTGCTGGTGGCCGGTGACGTGCCGTTCTTCGCCGTGACCTCGGGCTCGACGGGTGCGGGCAAGCTGGTGCCCACGCCTCCCGCCCACCAGCAGACGTTCGTGCGCTTCTACTCCGGCGTGATCCCGGCGGTGCCGGCCCTGCGGCTGCCGGGCGGCGAGGCGCCGCATCGCGGCATGGCGTTGCTCAGCGCCGGCGGCGAGCTGCCCCGTACGCCCGGTGGCGCGGCGATCGGCTCGGCTTCGGCCGGTGGCCTGCGGCGGGTTCGGCGACTGGTGCCGCTGTTGTGGACCTCGCCGTGGCCCGTGTTCGAGCTCGTCGACGTGGCGAGCCAGTGGTACCTGCACGCGCTGTTCGCCCTGCGCGAGCCCACCACGCGCTTCGTGTGGGCCGTGTTCGCGCCGCAGTTGGTGGAGTGGCTGCGCATGGTGGAGGAGCGGTGGCCCGAGCTCTTGCGCGACATCGCCGATGGGGGCATCTCGGCAGCGCTCGACATCTCGGCCGCGACCCGGGCCGAGCTCGCGGCCGCGCTGCCGGCCGATCCCGGTCGGGCTCGCGCGCTCGAAGCCGCCGTTGCGCCCGGCTTTCGCGGCTTCGCTCCTCGTGCGTGGCCGTGGCTCTCGTATGCGATGACCGTCATCACGGGCAGCTTTGCCGCCTACGTGCCCGCGCTGCGCCACCACCTGGGATCGCTGCCGATCTACACCTCCTGCTACTCCGCGTCGGAGGCGATGATCGGGCTCAACCTGGAGATCGAGCGGCCCGAGCGCTACGTGCTGACGCCCGGGACGGCGTGCTTCGAGCTGATTCCGCTGGCCGAGCACGGTGCCGCGCAGCCCGCGACGATCCCGCTCGCCGCGGCGGAGGTGGGTCAGTGCTACGAGGTCGTGCTCACCAACCGCGGCGGGCTCTACCGCTATCGCCTGCGCGACGTCGTGCGCATCGAGGGGTGGCATCACGAGGCGCCGATCCTCTCGTTCCAGTGGCGGCTGGGCACGATGCTGGACCTCGTGGGCGAGAAGAGCAGCGAGGACCACGTGCTGAGCGCGGTCACGCGGGCAGTGGGGCCCGCGGGGGCGTCGATGATCGACTACACGATCTTCGGGGACACCCGCGCGACGCCGCCGCGGTACGTCGTGTACATCGAGCTCGCCGACGATGCGGGCGTCCCTGCGGAGCTCGAGGCCGAGCTCGATGCGGCGCTGCGGGCCGAGAACCGGCTCTACGCCGAGTTTCGCCGCGGCGAGCGGCTGGGCCCGGTCGCGCTGGTACGGCTGCGCCAGGGCACGTTCGAGGCGCTCGCCCGGCGACGGCTGGAGGCGATCACGGGCATGTCGCTCGCCCAGCTCAAGCCGCTGCGGCTCGTGCAAGACGAGGGCACGCGACAGTGGCTGGAGGAGCAGCGCCGCGCGTGAGGCTGTCGCGGCTTGCCACGTTGCGGCTCGCGACGGGATGAAGGGATTCGTTGCGCGTTGCGACGGAGGCCAGTCAAGCCGCTAACAATTGCGCAGGGTTACGGCTTGGCCCGGGGCTTGAAGCATGGGCGGGCATGGCATCGACCCTCGTCTCCCGCTCCTTCGCTTCGATCTCGACCCAACGCGCGCGTTACCTCGTGGGCGTGGGCCTTTGTGCTTCGCTCCCCGCTCTGATGGGCGCCGAGGGTGGCTGTACGCTCTTGCAGGGCACGCTCGAGTCGCCCGTGCAGGCGATCACCGTGCTGCGCGAGCATGCCGATGGGCGCGTGGACGTGGACATGATGGTGATCAACACGGCGGAGTGGGACCGCGAGCGCTTCATCACCACGGTGGAGAATGCCGAGATGCGCATGCCCGGCGGCGAGTTGGTGGCGCTCGAGCAGGAGGAGGACGGCCACTACCGCGCCGACAGCTCCGACGACGAGCGGCTCGTATACGAGGGCGGCGGCGTCAACTATCGCATCACGTTCGAGGTGCCCGAGGGGGAGGCCGGCGAGGCCGCGGACGACGAGCTCATCGCCGTGGTGCAGGCGCCCGCAGACGAGGTGACGTTCGAGCTGACCAAGGCGCCCGACTTCGCCGGGGATACCTCGACGGTGGAGTGGACCCCGAGCCACCTCGAGGGCCTGCTCGAGGTCCGCAACGACCGCGGCGAGCTGGTGTTCTCGACGTTCGACCTCAGCACGCCGCAAATCGATGGCAGCAAGTGGGGCAGCCTGATCCACGGCGGCCGCGAGAGCCTGCCGGTGGACGTGTTCGCGGAGGCCGGGCGCTATACGATCTCGTTCTGCGCCGTGCAGTCGCAGGAGGGCTTCGACGAGGAGCTGAGCGCGGGGCTCGGGGTGCTGTCGGGGTTCCTGGCGGGGCGGTGCGTGGAGGATGTGGTGATCGAGGTGGCGGAGTGATCGGGGGACGTAGGCACCCGACTCGACCGTCGAGGGCAGCATTGGCGAGGTCGCGAAAGACGGGCTAGGATCCCGACCGTCTCCATGACCCTGAGCAAGTGCATCGTCACGGGCTTCAAGTCGATCGAGCATGCCGAGATCGAGCTGCGTGCCCTCAACGTGCTCATCGGTGCCAACGGAGCAGGAAAATCGAATTTCGTCGGGGTGTTCGAGCTGCTGCGAGCGGTGGTGGCGGGGCGGCTGCAGAGCTACGTCCTCAAGCAAGGAGGGGCGGACGCGCTGCTTCGCTTCGGTAGGGCACAGACTCGGGCGTTGACGATCGAGTTCGACTTCGAGCCCAACGGATACGAGCTCGAGCTGGTGCCATCGGCGGATGGAAGCCTATTCGTCGAGGCCGAGACCTGTCTGTTCTACCCAAACGAGCACGATGCCTACGAGGTGGTGACCACCTCGGGTGCTCGTGAGTCCGAGCTACGGGAAGAGGCTCGGCGTGAACCCGGTCGCATCGCCGACTGGGTGTTCCGGACCTTGAGCTCGTGGCGCCTCTATCACTTCCATGACACCAGCTCATCCGCGCGAGTCAAGCAGCTCGGGGACATCGGGGACAACGAGGCGTTGCGGTCCGACGCCTCCAACCTCGCGGCCTATCTCTATCGACTCCAGAACACGGCACATTCGAGCTACGAGCTCATCGTCAAGATGGTGCAGCGGGTGGCCCCCTTCTTCGACGGCTTCGAGCTGCACCCCGACCGCAACAACGCGGACAAGATCCGCCTCGAGTGGACGGAGCGCGGCTCCGACGCGTACTTCAACGCCCACGCCCTCTCCGACGGCACGCTACGCTTCATGTGCCTCACCACCCTGCTGCTCCAGCCGGAGCTGCCGTCGATGATCCTGCTCGACGAGCCCGAGCTCGGGCTGCATCCGCTGGCGATCACGTTGCTGGCCGAGCTCCTGCAACGGGCGGCTCAACACACGCAGGTCATCGTATCCACGCAATCCGTGAACCTGGTCGACGAGCTTGAGCCGGCTGATCTCATCGTGGTCGATCGAGAACCGTCCTCGGGAGCGTCGGTGTTCCACCGACCCACCCAAGCGGAAGCCCGGGATTGGCTCGACGACTATTCCCTCGGCGAGCTGTGGCAGAAGAACGTGCTGGGCGGGCGTCCCTGATGAAGAGGGTCCTCGTCTTGGTCGAAGGGCAGACCGAAGAAGGCCTCGTCAACGCGGTGCTCCGGCCACACCTCGCAACCAGCGGGATCTGGCTCATCCCCAAGATCCTGATTACCAAGCGGACGAAGTCGGGACCCGACTTCAAGGGCGGTGTGACGTCCTACCAGCGCGCCAAGAACGATGTCACGCGGCTCCTCAACGACAGCAACGCCACGCTCGTCACCACGCTGATCGACTTCTACGCGCTGCCACCGGACTTTCCCGGCTGGCAGAACGTGCCAGCCGGAGGTCCGCGAGCTCGTGTCGAGCACATGGAGGCCGCATGGCAAAGGGACGTGAATCACCCTCGCTTCAATCCGCACCTCGTGCTCCACGAAACCGAGGCGCTCATCTTCAGCGAGCCGATGGCATGCGAGGTCGCATTTCCGGAGCTGCGCAGCCGAGAGGCGCTCGCGGCCATCGGCCGGAGCTTCGCCTCTCCCGAGGACATCGATGAAGGCCCCACGACAGCGCCATCCAAGCGGATCCTTGCGGTAGTACCCGGCTACAGGAAGGTCTCCATGGGCCCGGTGGCCATCGAGGAGGTTGGGCTGGACGTGATCCGCTCACGTTGCCCTCACTTCGACGATTGGCTCCGACGCCTCGAAGGACTTGGTCGTGAATGAGGCTCGCGGCGAGCGAAGCAGCAACGCCGCGAGCCTACTCTCGAAGGTGAGCTCGGCTCACGCCGACTCGAGCGAATCACGCGCCGAGCTCGCGACATCCGCGAAGTGACTGCGGGTCAGCTCCTGCATCAGCGCGCGCGCGGCCGGTTCCTCGAGATCGTTGCAGATCCCGTAGTACACACCCCAGTAGGTGCTCTCGGTCGGCTTCTGGGCCAACCGATGGCGGTAGAACTGCGCCGCGTGATCGAACCCGAGCAGGCGACCCATGCCCTTGAGCGCGTCCTGGGCGACCTCCTCGTCGGGGTCGTCGCAGGCGCGCATGAACAGCTCGCGGAGCTCGGGGTGCTCGCTCATGTTGATGCCCTGCCAGGCCATCGACCGCCGGACCTCGACGCTGGCGTCGTTGAGGAGCGCATGCACGAGCCCCGCGAGGCGCGGATCGGTGGGTAGCCAGTGCAGCGACTCGGCCAGCTCCTTGCGGACCTTCACGTGGGGGTTGCCGAGGTGCTGCTGGAACGTGGAGAACACGAGCTCGCCGAAGCCGTGGTGGTGGGCCAGCGCGAGCGCCGAGAGGCACGCGGCCGCGACCTCGGGCGAGGGGTCGGACAGCGAGCGCTGCGCGAAGTCCTGCACCATCGCGGCCTCGTCGTTGTGCGTAGAGAGGCCCCCGACCGCGGCAGCACGCACGCCCGCATCGGGGTCGTTGACCAGGTGGCTCAAGACGTTGCGCTTCTCCATGAACGCATCGTCGGCGTCGAAGCGCAAGCGATCGGCCATCTCCTTGCGGATCTCGGGGTTGGGGTGCTGCGCGAACCAGTGTACGAGCTGGGCAGCGCCCTCCTCGGCGAATTTGGCCGTCACCGCCACTACCTCGTGCATGAGCCGGCGATCCGAGCTCACGGCAGGATCGGCGGCCATGGTCGTGAGCGCCTGGATGTGCTCGGGCTTGGCCCGGTTGTTGAGCACGTTGCCCCACGCCTCGAGCGCGGCCGCGCGGACCTCGGCCGTGCCGCCGTTCATCATGCGACCGAGGTGACCGGCGACGCTCGTGTAGTTGTTGTCACGATCGTACGCCGCGCAGGTGAGATCGCGGAGCGCGTCGCACTGCTCGTCCTCGTCGGTCGACATCAGCCCGGGGAACTGCGCGAGGATCTCGTCCTCGCTCGACTTGCCGGTGAGGCGGCTGAAGATCCCCCGGCCCGCCCCCGCGCTGTCGGGCGAGATGATCTTGAGCTTGGCCTCGGCCGACGGATCCTTGACCTTGGGGATGTCGGCCAGCGCCATCACCCGGTACTCGCCGTCGGGATCGGTGCCGGTGGGGACCTTGAACGAGAAGTCGTACTTCTGCAGCAAACCCGGCGGCAGCTTGGCGTTGGACACGATCGTGTTGTCGAGCAGCACCTGCAAGTCGATGCTCGGCAGCGGCGAGTCGTCGCGCTTGGTCACCTTGACATAGACGAGCCGCACCTTGAGCGAGGTGAGCTCGAGCGGCTTCTTGCCCCCCGACAGCGACACGGTGCCCGAGAGCGTGCCGCCCTCCGGAATCTTCTCCGTGTCGAGCCGCAGCTCGAGGTTGGTGCCTCCTCCGAACATCTTGTCGAGCAGTCCCATTGGGGCGGGAGCATACCCTCGTGCACCCGATCCGTGGTATTCCGAACCTCGTCCGCGATGAACACGATCCAGAGCGTTTCCCGCGAGTCCCGTCTCTTCGAGCCCCCCGCTGCGTTCGCGCAGGCGGCCCGCGTGGCCAGCCGCGAAGCCTACGAGGCGCTCTACCGCCGCAGCCTCGATGATCCCGAGGGGTTCTGGGCCGAGCAGGCCAAGGAGCTGCACTGGTTTCGGGCGCCCACGAAGATCCTCCAGTGGGACCCGCCACACGCGAAGTGGTTCGAGGACGGCACCACCAACCTCGCCTACAACTGTCTCGATCGCCACGTGGCCGCCGGCCGCGGTGACAAGCGGGCGTTGGTGTGGGAGGGCGAGCCGGGGGATCTCGTCACGTTCACCTACGCCGAGCTGTCCCGCGCGGTGCAGCGGTTCGCCAACGGCCTGCTCCGTGCGGGCGTGCAGACGGGCGACCGCGTGGTGATCTACATGGGCATGGTGCCCGAGGCCGCGATCGCGATGCTGGCGTGTGCCCGCATCGGCGCGGTGCACAGCGTGATCTTCGGCGGGTTCGCGGCCGATGCGGTCCGCGACCGCATCCTCGACGCGGGCGCGACCACGGTGATCACCCAGGACGGTGCGTGGCGACGCGGCAAGGTGGTCGAGCTCAAGGCGCAGGTCGACAAGGCGCTCGAGCAGTGCCCCGGGGTTGCCCGCACGATCGTGCTGCGGCGCACCATGAACGAGATCACCATGCGCCCTGGTCGCGACCACGAGTGGGGCGCGATGCTCGAGGGCGTCTCCGACGAGCACGAGGCGCCGGCGCTGCCGGCCGAGCACCCGCTGTTCATCCTCTACACCTCGGGCACCACCGGCAAGCCCAAGGGCGTGCTGCACACCACGGGCGGCTACATGGTGGGGGCCTACATGACCACCCGCTACGTCTTCGACCTGCGCGACGACGACGTGTACTGGTGCACCGCCGACGTCGGCTGGGTCACCGGCCACAGCTACATCGTGTACGGCCCGCTCGCCAACGGGGCCACGGCGTTGATGTACGAGGGCGCGCCCAACCATCCAGGGCTCGACCGGCTGTGGGAGATGATCGCGCGGCACAAGGTCACGATCTTCTACACCGCACCCACGGCGATCCGGGCGTTCATCAAGTGGGGCGATCACTTGCCGGCCGCGCACGATCTCTCGAGCCTGCGGCTGCTCGGCACCGTGGGCGAGCCGATCAACCCCGAGGCATGGATGTGGTACCGCAAGGTGATCGGCGGCGAGCGCTGCCCGATCGTCGACACCTGGTGGCAGACCGAGACCGGCTCGATGATGATGACGCCGCTGCCCGGGGCCATCGCCACCAAGCCGGGCTCGTGCACGCTGCCGTTCTTCGGGGTCAGCCCCAAGGTCCTGCGCGAGGACGGCAGCGAGGCGGGCCCGAACGAGGGCGGATACCTCGTGATCGACCGGCCGTGGCCCTCCATGCTCCGCACGATCTGGGGCGACGACGAGCGCTTCCAGCAGAGCTACTTCTCGCGCTTCCCCGGGCTCTACTTCACCGGCGACGGGGCGCGACGCGACGAGCACGGGTACTTCTGGGTGATGGGCCGCGTGGACGACGTGGTCAACGTCAGCGGCCATCGACTCGGCACCGCCGAGCTCGAGAGCGCGCTGGTGGCCCACCGCTCGGTGGCCGAGGCCGCCGTGGTGGCGCGCCCCGACGAGATGAAGGGCCAGGCGCTGGTGGCGTTCGTGACGCTCAAGTCCGGCGTCGCGCCCTCACCCGAGCTCAAGCACGAGCTCGCCGAGCACGTGGGCAACGAGATCGGCAAATTCGCGCGACCCGACAGCGTGCGCTTCGCCGATGCGGTGCCCAAGACTCGCAGCGGCAAGATCATGCGGCGGCTGCTCGCGGAGCTGGCCGCGGGCAAGGAGCCCGCGGGCGACACGACCACGCTCGAGGACATCTCGGTGCTGGCCCGACTCCGCGGCGACGACGAGTAACACCGACGATTCGTCGCGACTCTCGCCGACGAAGCGCGACGAGATCAGGGCTCGCCCGACACGCGCAGGAATTACCGACCTGACATGTCCTACTCTCGTGGCGAAACGAGAGTCGATGTGTTGCTCGTGCGTGGAAATTTCACTCGTGGCGAGAGCCGCCACCATGTATGATGGTGGCGATCGCAATCATCGTAGAAACGAACAGGAGGCACCGTGGGCGGTGAGCTACCTCGACGTGGGTTCATTCGAGCATCTCTCGCAACAGCCACCGCCATCGTGGCATACGACCCCATCGGGCGCTCGTGGGTCAGCAAGTGCCACGCCGCCGCCATCCCGATTCCGAGCCTCGATGGCGTCTTGGTGGACGCAGGACCGCTGCTCGCGGAGGCGGCCGACGATTTCGGGCACATCGTCAGCCATGCTCCGCTCGCCGTGCTGATCCCGGGCTCGATCCACGACATCAAGAAGCTGATCAAGTTCGCCGGCAAGCACGACTTGCGTGTCGGCGGCATGAGCATGATCGGCAACACCCACAGCACCCACGGGCAATCACAGGTCGACGCCGGTGTCGTCATCGATATGTCCGCCCTGTGCGAGATCCACGAGATTCAAGCGCACTCCGTGATCGTGGACGCAGGCGTGCGCTGGATCGACCTCCTCGAGGCCACGCTGCCGCTCGGCAAGAGCCCGCCCACGCTCACCGATCTCCTCGAGCTCAGCGTGGGTGGCACGCTCAGCGTGGGCGGCATCGGCGGGCAGGCATTCCGGCACGGCTTGCAGGTGGACAACATCCTCGAGCTGGAGGTCATCACCGGTGAAGGAAAGCTGGTCACGTGCTCGCCCAGCCACAAGGCCGACCTGTTCCATGCGGTGCGCGCGGGCCTCGGTCAGCTCGGCATCATCGTGCGCGCGCGCGTTCGCCTGGTGCACGTCCCCGCCATGGTCCGCACGTACACCGCGGTCTATCCCGATGCGGCGTCGCTGACCGCCGACCAGGTGGCCCTCGTCCAGGACGGGCGCTTCGACTACATCGAGGGCTCGGCGTTCCCCGACGGGGCCGGCGGCTGGTCGTTCGCGCTCGAGGCCGCCAAGTACTTCCAGCCCGCCGCTCCCCCCGACGACACGGCGATGCTCTCCGGCCTGTCGTTCCTGCCGGGCACGGAGGCCAGCCAGGATCAGAGCTACTTCGACTTCGCCAACCGCCTCGGGCCAGTGGTGGAATTCCTCAAGTCGATCGGCGCATGGGGGCTGCCCCACCCGTGGCTCAACCTGTTCCTCCCCGGAGGGCAAGCCGCGTCGTTCGTGCAAGACACCCTGGCCGGCACGACGGTCGACGACGTCGGACAAGGCCCAATCCTCCTCTATCCATTTTCGCGAGCGGCCGCGACCGCTCCGTTCCTGCCCCTGCCCGACGACGACGTGGTGTTCCTGTTCTCGATGCTGCGCAATTCCCTGCCGTACATCCCGGGGCACCTTGCCGCGCAGCTCCAGATGAACCGCGATCTCTACGACGCCGCGCGTGCGATCGGCTCCACCCAATACGCGATCGGGAGCATCCCCTTCGACGCGAGCGACTGGCAGGATCACTTCGGCGCGGCGTGGGTCGACTTCGTCGCGGCCAAGGACGAGCACGACCCCGATCGCGTCTTGACGCCCGGCCAGGGCATCTTCCCGTAGGGGCCGAGCTACGGGCGACCGGTGGATCCCGACCACACCCACGACGAAGCCCTCGCGACCAGGCTCGAGAACCTCCTCGACGTGGTCACCTCGCTCGCGGAGCTCGATTTTTCCAAGCGCGCGCAGATCCACGGCGACGGCGCGTTCCTGGACGGGATCGCCTACGGGCTCAACGTGCTCAGCGAGGAGCTCCGCGCGTCCACGGTCTCTCGCGATTATTACGACGGCATCATCCGGTCGATGGCCGAGGGCCTGCTGGTCGTCGACATCCAGGGCACGATCACCGACGTCAACCCGGCTCTGTCTGTGCTGCTCGGCTACTCGCGGGCAGAGCTCATCGGAATGCCGTGGGAGACGCTCTGCCCGCATGCGTGGGTGGACTTGGCCACCGAGGGGGAGCGGCGGCTCGAGACCAAGCTCGTTTGTGCCGACGGTGGTTCCGTGGAGGTCGCGCTCTCCGGCTCGATCCTTCGCCGTCCCAACGGGGTCGATGGCTGGATGTACGTCGTCCAGGACATCACGGCCCACAAGGAGCTCGCGCGAACGCTGGCCACGGCTCGCGACGCAGCGCTCCACGCGGCCCAGGTCACCGCATCGTTCCTGGCCAACATGAGCCACGAGATCCGGACGCCGCTCAACGGGGTCATCGGCATGGCGTGGCTGTTGCTCGAGGACGATCGCAGTGGGACCCGGGGCGTGGACCCGTCGACTCGCGCCAAGATCGAGTCGATCCACGATTGCGCGACGCTGCTGCTCGACATCGTCAACGACATCCTCGATCTCTCCAAGCTGGAATCGGGCGCCGCGGAGCTGGTGACCGAGGAGCTCGAGCCGGCGCCCACCATCGAGAACCTGCTGCACGTGTACGCCCTGCCTGCCGAGCAGAAGGGCATCGAGCTCGTTCCCGACCTCGCGCCCGTGCTGCCAATGCGCGTGCGGGGTGACGCGGGCCGCTTGCGACAGGTGCTGGGCAACCTCGTCAGCAACGCCATCAAGTTCACCGATCACGGCGAGGTCGTGATCGAGGCGCGACCCATCGATGGTGGCCTCGCCGACCCGCGAGGCGACGTGGTGTGGCTGCGCTTCGAGGTGAGCGATACCGGCATCGGCGTCGCCGAGCACCTCCAGACGACGATCTTCGAGGCGTTCACGCAGGCCGAGACCACCACGGCCCGCAAGTACGGCGGGACGGGCCTGGGGCTCACGATCTGCAAGCGCTTGGTCGCGCTGATGGGGGGTAGGATCGGCTGCACGAGCAAGCTCGGCCACGGCTCCACGTTCTGGTTCGAGCTGCCGTTCGAGCGCGCCACGACCCACGAGGCCGAGCCGCTCGCGGACCTCTTGGCTGGCCAGCAGGTCCTCGTCATCGACGACAACGCACGCCAGCGACGAGCGTTGGCCCGCGCGATCGCGTGCTGGGGCGGGCAGCCATTGCTCGCGAGCGATGGGGCCGAGGCGCTGTCGCTCCTGCGCGGCTCGGGCACGTGGCCGAGCCTCGCGATCGTCGAGTGGGAGCCGTCTTCGGGCGAAGCGTTGCTCGACGAGCTCACCACGCTGTCGGACGGTGCGATGCGGATCGTGCTTTCGACCACGCTCTCGTCCTCCGACCCTGCGATCGCCTCGTCTTCCCGCGGGGTGCTCGCGGCGATCCCCAAGCCGCCCAAGCTCGGCCGCTTGCGCAGCCTACTCAAGCGCGGTGTCGAGGGCTTCGTGGCCGAGCCCACCCCGCCGCCGCCGGGAGCTCCGAGCTCCGAACTCCAGCTCTTGGTCGTGGAGGACAACCTGGTCAACCAGACCGTGCTGCTGGGGCAGCTGCGCCGCCTGGGGCTCACTGCACGGGTGGTCGACGACGGGCGCAAGGCCGTCGAGGCGATCGCGAGCCACCGCTTCGCGCTGGTGCTCATGGATCTCCACATGCCGGTCATGGACGGCTACGAGGCCACCGAGCAGATCCGCCGCGACCCACACGGGGCCGAGCTGCCCATCATTGCGGTCACGGCCAACGCCACCGAGCAGGTCCGCAGTCGCTGCCTCGCGGTGGGCATGGACGACTTCCTGTCCAAGCCGCTGCGCATCGGTCACCTGTCGAAGTGCCTTTCGCGGTGGCTCGGCCGCGACTTCGGCGACGTCGAGGCGACCGACGCGGACGCCCCGACCTCACCCCGTGCTCCCGAGCAAAGCATGCCCACGGCTCGTGGGACCGCCGAGGCCCCGGACGCACGCTCGTTCCCCGCCGATGCGCGAGTGCTGGTCGTCGACGACGAGCCGCTGAACCGGCGCGTGCTCACCGCAATGCTCGCGCGGCTGCAGATCGCCGCAGACGAGGCAACAAGCGGCGAGCAGGCCCTCGCTGCGCTGGCGGCAGGCCGCCATCATCTCGTGCTCATGGACGTGGAGATGCCCGGCGCCAACGGCTTGGTGGTGACTCGGATGATCCGCGACATGGACCCAGCCCGGCGCATGCCGATCCTCGCGGTGACGGCTCACGACAGCCCCTACGAGCGAGAGCGCTGCGCCGCCGCAGACATGGACGACTTCCTCACCAAGCCGCTCCGCATGAACGAGCTCATCACGCAGCTGGCCTTGTGGCTCGGCCCGGCTCCACGCTCCGACGATCGCTCCGTGGTCGAGCGACTCACGATCGGCGATGGCTCGAGGCTGACGCCGTTCGCTCCGCTGGCTCCGCTGGCCCGCTCCCCGGGGCTCTGCGCCGACATTCGCGAGCACTTCCTGCGCGCGTGTCGAGACCGCCTGGAGCGCCTCCGCAGGGCGAGCGCGCTGGAGGCGAAGGAAGGCCGCGACGGCACGGCCAGCTGGCGTCGAGACGTATTCGCGCTGGTCACCTGGTTCGCCAATTTGGGCGCCTTGCCGCTCGCCGGCTTGGCCGCCACGCTCGGCGGGAGTCGGCCCGAGGACCGGTCGGTACTGCTGAATCTGCTGGACCGCGAGCTGTCGACGTTGGCACTCTCGTAGCCGTCGGGACCGAGCGCGAGGACACGGCATGGCCAAGAAGCTGTCGACCGAGCATGTAGACCTCGAGCTGCGGGACGACGGGATCCTCGAGTATCGCTATCCGCCCGGTGCAGTGGTCGATCTCGAGTTCGCGCGTGCCATCGTCCGCAGCGCCGCCGAGCTGCTCGGCAGCGACGCTCCGGTGCCCAGCCTGGTCGAGCCAGGGAACGTCAAGGAGCTCACCCGCGAGGCCCGGGCGTTCTTCGCCGAGAGCTCGGAGAACCGCGCGGTGTCGTCGAAGGTCGCGCTGATGGTCGAGTCACCGGCCACGCGCATCATCGGCAACGTGTTCCTCAAGGTGAGCAAGCCGCGGATTCCCACCAAGCTGTTCGGGGATCGCGACGCCGCGCGGGCGTGGCTGCGCGAACGCTGAGCTCCGCGCAGCTCACCGCTCACCGCCAGCGAAACCGCACCCGCACCGGTCCCGAGGGCCGTAGGGTCCCGAGCGCCACTGGCTCGATGCGCTGGCCCGGCACGGTCTCCCACTCGGCGCGCTGCATCATCATGGCCACGATGAGCTGCGCTTCCGCCAGTGCGAAGCCGTTGCCGATGCACATGCGCGGGCCGCCGCTGAACGGCAGGTACGACCACGGGTCGCGCTCGGCCTTGGCCTCGGGGGTGAAGCGCTCGGGGTCGAAGCGCTCGGGGTCGGGCCACGACGGCGCGTGGCGGTGCAGACCCCACAGCCACAGCATCAGGACCTCGCCCTTCGCGACCGAGTGGCCGCAGACGTTGTCGTCCTCCACGACGATGCGCCCGAGCCCGGGGGTGATGTTGCGCAGGCGCAGGGTCTCTTCGATCACCATGCGCGCGTAGCCGAGCTCGGCGAGGTCGCCGAAGCCGGGCAGGCGGTCCCCGAGTCGCTCGCGGCACTCGGCGGCCAGGCGCGGCAGCACCTCGCGGTCGCCCATCATCAGCGCGAACAGCCACGTCATGGTGAGCGCGGTGGTCTCGTGCCCGGCCACGTAGAGCGTGAGCAGCTCGTTGCGGATCGCCTCGTCGCCGAGCGGGCGCCCGTGCTCGTCGGTGGTATCGAGCAGCATCCCGAGCAGGGTGCTCCGGTGGGCCGGGTCGTCGTGGAATGCGCGGGCGCGCGCGAGCGCGCGGTGCACCATGGCGTCGACGCTGGTCTTGACGCGGTGGAATCGCCGGTTGACGGCGATCGGCAGCCACAGCGGCAGCATCACGAACTGCCGCGCCTCGATCACCTCGATGATGTCGCCGAGCACGTCGAACGGCAGGTCGTCGCGACCGGCCACGCGCGGGCCGAATAGCGTGGTGCAGACCACATCGAGCGTCAGCCGCACCATCTCGCGGTGTACGTCGATCTCGCCGCCCTTCGGGTAGCGCCGGCGGAGGTCCTCGAGGAAGCGGTCGATGACCTCGACCATGGTCACGACCATGGACTCGAGCGCGGCGCGGTGGAAATACGGCTGCATGAGTCGCCGCCGCTCCTTCCACGCGTCGCCCTCGAGCGTGATGAGCCCCAGGCCCAGGAAGTCCCGCATGGCGTCGTAGAGGGCGCCCTTGACGTAGCGCCGCTTGTGGCCCGACAGCACGCGCTCGAACGCATCGGGGTGGGAGACCACGAGCGCCTGCCGCAGCCCCATGTTCGCGCGATACACGTCGCCCAGCCGCTTGCGACGGCTTTCGAAGAACTCGATCGCACCCTCGCGGCGGATGTGGAACATGAGCCCCACGAGCGGAAGGCCACGGTCTTCCAGGCATGGCCGCGGCGGCTCGGGGTGGTTGCGCACGCGGCGATGTCGCTCGGATGTCGGGCCTTCTTCAGTAGTGGTCATCGTCGCGGGCGGCACTCTACCGCTGCCGCGACCGCGCCAACCAGTTGCGATGTCGAGCATGCGATTTCGAATTCACGCTCGAACGCACGCTCGACCGCGGCACGGGAGCAAAGCAATGCGCACCCGGCTCACATGCCCGTGTGCGATGATCTCGAGCCCGTGGAGCCCGAGCCCGAGACGCGCGAGACCCGGGTGACCGCGATGTCTCCGACCCTGGAGACGGGCGTGCCGCTGCACGACGCGCTGCCCGACATTCCCGCGGGCACGCTCGTGGGCCGCTACGTGGTGGTAGAGCGGATCGGCGTGGGTGGCATGGGCGTGGTGTTTCGCGCCCGCGATCCCGCGCTCGATCGCGTGGTCGCGCTCAAGTGCCTGCGGCCCGAATTCGTGGCGCAGCACGGCGAGGGGCGCCTGATGCGAGAGGCCCGCGGCATGGCCCAGCTCGCGCACCCCAACGTGGTGGCGGTGTACGGTGTGGAGCAGTTCCAGGGCGGCCTCGCGCTCGCGATGGAGTACGTCGGCGGCCAGACGCTTCGCGAGTGGCTGGGGCGCACGCGGTCGTGGCCGGAGATCGTGGGGCGGATGCTCGAGGCCGGTCGGGGTCTCGCGGCCGCCCACGCCGCGGGGCTGGTGCATCGCGACTTCAAGCCGAGCAACGTGATCGTGGGCGACGACGGTCGCGTGCGCGTGATGGACTTCGGCCTCGTCCGCGCTGGTCGCGGGCGCGAGACGTCGCTGCGCAGCCTCGAGCTCTGGGTGTCGAGGGGATCATCCGACCCCGAGGCCCTGGCAGCGATGGCCTCGGGCTCGGGGCTGCTCGCGATGAGCGAGATCTCGTCGATCGAGGACGATCGCACCCAGGCGGGCTTGGTGATGGGCACGGTGGCCTACATGGCCCCGGAGCAGCTCGATGGGCGCGACGCCGACACCCGCGGCGATCAATATGCGTTCTGCGTGTCGCTGTGGGAGGCGCTGTGCGGCGACCGACCGTTCGGCAGCCACCGCGACCAGAGCCTGCGAGCCAAGCGGCTCGGGCCACCACCATGGCCCGGCGCGGTGGCGGTGCCCAAGGGCCTCGTGGAGATCGTGCGCCGTGGGCTCGTGGCGCGCCCGCAGGATCGTTGGCCGTCGATGGCCGCGCTGCTCGATCGTCTCGAGCGCTTCGGGCCCACCCGCCGGCGAGCCAGCGGGGTGCGGTGGATGGCGGGCGCCACCACGTTCGTCGTGGCGGGCAGCCTGGGGCTGGGGCTCGTGCGCACGCCCGAGCCAACGGCGTGCACCGGCGCGCGCGAACGGCTCGCGGCGGCATGGGACGCCTCGCGGGCCGAAGCGGTACGGGCCGGGCTCGCAGCCGCGGGCACCGTGCACCGCGAGGAGACCTGGCCCCGCGTTCGGGAGCGGCTCGACGCCTATGCCGAGCGCTGGGTCACCGCGCACACCGAGGCCTGCGAGGCCACCACGGTGCGCGGTGAGGCCGAGCCCGCCGTGCTCGACGAGCGCATGGCGTGCCTCGATCGCGCGCGCGTGGAGCTGCAGACAATGGTGCAGCTGCTCGGCGATCCCGAGGCCGAGGTGGCGGGCCGGGCCGTGGCGCTGGTGGCCTCGTTGCCGTCGCCGGGGCACTGCATCGAGGGCTCGGCCATGCTCGGTGATCTGCCGCTGCCGTCCGATCCAGCGGCGGCCGCCGAGGTCGATGCCCTGCGCGACGGGCTGACCGAGGTCAAGGCGCTGCAGCTCGCCCGTAGGTACGACGAGGCGCTGGCCAAGGTCGAGCCGCTGATCGAGCGGGCCCGCGCGAGCGACCACGGTGCGATCCAGGGCGCCGCACTATTTCGGCGTGCGAGGCTGCACGAGGCCCGCGGCGACGCGGCGGCGGCCGAGGCCGACCTCTTGCGTGCGCATGCGCTGGGGATGGAGCACCACTACCCCAAGCTCGTGCAGCAGTCTGCGAGCCAGCTCGCGTTCGTGGTGGGTCACGATCAGGCGCGCACCGAGGAGGGGCTGCGGTGGGCCAACGCGGCGCTCGCCGAGGCGCTGCGCATCGAGGCCGGCGGCTCGCTCGAGGCCGACGCGCGGCAGGCTCTCGCGATCGTGCTGCACGTGCAGGGCCGCTACGACGAGGCGGTGGCGGAGCAGCGGCGCTCGCTCGAGCTGCTCCAGCAGACCGTCGCCGCCGATACCGGCGATGTGGACGAGCTCGAGCTCGCGCGCACCATGGATGCGCTCGGCAACATGCTGCAGTCACAGGGCAAGCACGACGAGGCCGTCGCGCTGCAGCAGCGAGCCCTGGAGATCCGCGAGCGCGAGCTCGGCCCCAGCCATCTCGACGTGGCGCAGTCGCTCAACAACCTCGGCTCTGCGCTGATGGGTCAGGGACGCGAAGCCGAGGCCGTGCCGTACCTGCGGCGCACGCTGGAGATCCGCGAGCGGGTGCTCGGGCCCGATGACAAGGCGCTGGTGAGCGTGCTCGTCAACCTCGGCGGTGCGCTGCAGGAGGGCGAGCGACCCCGCGACGCCGAGCCGTACCTGCAGCGGGCGCTCGCGCTGGCGATCGCGGGCTTTGGTGAGGACCACCCGCACGTGGGCAGCGCGCTGGTGAATCTCGGCCAGCTCTACTGGTCGCTTGGCGATCGCGAAGCCGCGCGGAAGTACTTCCACCGCTGCATGGACACCTGGGAGCGCACGCTGGGGCCGGAGCACCCGAAGGTCGCGTTGGTGCTGATGAACCTCGGCAACCTCGCGCTCGACGAGGGACGGCTCGACGAGGCCAAGGAACGGCACGAGCGAGCGCTGGCGATCCGCGAGGTCGCGCTCGGTGAGGCGCACGCGCTGGTGGCACGATCGAGCATCGACGTGGGGCGCGTGCGACTGGCAGAGGGCCGTACCGAGGCCGCAGAGGTGCTGGGGAAGCGGGCGCTGGAGGTGCTCGCGCGGTGCGACGAGGGAAGCACCCAGATCGCTGCGGACGCGCACGTGCTGCTGGGGCGGGCGTGGCTGGCCAAGGGACGGCGTGACGAGGCCGGGCGCGAGCTCGAGGAGGCGATGCGGCTCGAGCCGCAGAGCGGCGAGGAGCTGCGGGTGGCGCTCGAGGCAACGACGCCGTAGCGGCGGCGCGGCTGGTGCGAACCGCGTACTAGGGAACGATGATGCACTGCCTGATGCGTAGCTCGGGCCCCCCAAAGTCACTATCGACCTCGCACGACCAGTTCTTGCAGTCCGCGGGTGCCCGACCGTTGCAGTCGTCACGGCCCTGCTGGAGACAGAGGCACCCTCTGACGCCGGTGGTGAACCATCGCTGCATCACCGTGCCCCCGCTTGCTATCCTCCCGAGTCGTGCCCCCTCGTTCGTCGACCGTGCTGCTGCTTGCCGTGTTCGCTTGCGCCTGCTCCTCGCGCTCGGTCGAGGACGATGGCGCCGCGGGCTCGACCCAGTCCTCCGACGACCCGCCCGGCGAGCTCGAGCCCGGCGAGCAACCCTCCGCGCCCGGAGCGATGTTCTCCCCCTGCATGCAGTCGAGCGAGTGCGACCCGCAAGAGTTCTGCGTGTTCCCGCAGGGCGAGGCCGGCTACTGCACCTCGGCCTGTGCCACCCCCGACGATCCGAGCACCTGCGACCCGCCGCCCGGCGACCAGCCACCCACGTGCTTCGACATCGGGCTGGATGACGGTCGCTGGGTGTGCGCGCTCGATTGCGCAGACGCGCCCTGCCCCAACGGCATGCGCTGCGAGCAAGTGGCCACGGCCGGCGGCGAGCGGTCGCTCTGCTTCTAGCCAAGCCCTGCCGTCTGCGCTACGCAAGGGTGTGGCGGCCGACGACACCCTCGATCACGAGCGCTCGACCGACTCGCGCACGATGGTCGATGGCCAGCCCTCGTCGGCCCCCGACCACCTACCGCTCGAGCGCGGCGCCACGCTCGGGCGCTACCTCGTGATCGAGAAGCTCGGCGAGGGCGGCATGGGCGTGGTGGTGCGCGCCTACGACCCCAAGCTGCACCGCGAAATTGCGCTCAAGCGGCTGCACCGCGACGCGCTCGACTCCGACGGCGAGGCCCGCCTGCTGCGCGAGGCCCAGGCCATGGCGCAGCTCTCCCACCCCAACGTCATCACCATCCACGACGTCGAGCGCACCGACGACGGCGTGGTGATGGCGATGGAGTACGTCGAGGGCCGTACGCTCGCGCAGTGGATCGAGGCGGGCTCGCACCCCTGGCCCGAGGTGCTCGAACGCTTCCTCCAGGCCGGCGAGGGGCTCCTGGCGGCCCACCGCGCCGGCCTGGTGCACCGCGACTTCAAGCCCAGCAACGCGATCCTGGGCCCCGATGGGCGCGTACGCGTGATGGACTTCGGCCTCGCCCGCGCCGAGCTCGGCGGCGATCCCGGCGGCCGCACGCGCATCACCGACCTCGAGACGGCCCTCGCTCGCGACCCCACCCGCTCGTCGGACGACGCCACGAGCAGCCCGTCGCATCGCTCGTCGGGCGCCGTGGATCCGCGATCGCCCAGCATCGAGATCTCCGGCAGCGCCTCGCTCAGCCAGCAGCTCACCGAGGTCGGTGCGGTCATGGGCACGCCCGCGTACATGGCCCCCGAGCAGCACCGCGGCGAGGTGGCCGACGCCCGCAGCGATCAATATGCGTTCTGCATCTCGCTGTGGGAGGGCCTCTGGGCCCAGCGGCCGTTCCGCGGCGACTTTCGGGGGATCGTGCTGATCAAGCACCAGGGCCCGCCCCCGATGCCGCGCGCGGGCAAGGCCTCGGCACCGACGAAGGTACCGCGGCGACTCTACGAGGTGCTGCGCCGGGGCCTCCAGCCACAACCCGCCGATCGCTGGCCCTCGATGGCCGAGCTGCTCGAGGCACTCGCAGCCGACCCCGCGCGCCGGCGCCGGCGCTGGCTCGCCGCCGGCGGGGCCGTGGTCGCGGTCGCGGGCCTCTTCGGCGCGGCCGCGGTGTGGCAGCGCGCGCGCGAGCAGCCGTGCACCGAGGGCCGCACCGAGCTCGTGGGCGTGTGGGACGACGATCGCCGCGCCGAGGTCGAGGCCGCGCTCACCGGCTCGGGGCTCGCCTACGCCGAGGTCACCTGGGCCCACACCGCCGGGCCGCTCGACGCCTACGCCGAGCAGTGGGTGGCGATGTACACCGAGGCCTGCGAGGCCACCGCGATCCGCCAGGTGCAGTCGGCCGCGCTGCTCGACCGGCGCATGCAGTGCCTGCGCCGCCGCAAGCTGCACCTCTTGGCCGTGGTCGACGTGCTCGCGCAGGCCGACGCCGAGGTGGCCAAGACCGCCGTCCAGCAGGCGAGCAGCCTGCCCCTGCTCGATGGCTGCGCCGACGCCGAGGCGCTCACGGCCGAGGTGCCCCCGCCCGAGCACCCGCAGGTGGCCGAGGCGGTCGAGCAGCTCCGCGACGAGCTCACCCGCGTGCACGCCCTGCTCGGGGCCGGGCGCTATGCCGACGCGCGCACGAAGCTCGACGAGCTGCACGCGCGCAGCACCCCGCTCGAGCACGCCCCGATCGAGGCCGAGATCCTCGAGCTCGGAACGACCCTCGCCGATCTCCAGGGCGAGTTCCCCCGCGCGGTCGTGGATGGCACGCGCGCGTACTCGCTGGCCCTGACCTCGGGCTCCAACGGGGTCGCCACCGAGGCCGCCGCCTCGCTCGCCTACGTCACCGGCGTCCGCCAGGCCAAGCTCGAGGTGGGCCTCGCGTGGGCCACCACCGCGCTCGCGCTGGCCCGCCGCATCGACCCCGGCGGCGCCCGGGAGGGCACGGTGCTCAACAGCCTCGGAGTGCTCACCTACCGCGGGGGCGACTTCGCGGGCGCCACCGCCTACTTCGAGCAGGCGCTGCCCCTGCTCGTGCGGGCGCATGGCGAAGAGCACGATCAGGTCGCCACCACCCTCAACCACCTCGGGGCGATGCTCGACGAACAGGGCCGCTACGGCGAGGCGGAGCCGCACTTCCGGCGCGCGCTGGCGATCCAGACCGCGGTGTTCGGCGCCGATCATCCGCGGCGCACCTCGTCGATGGACAACCTCGCGCTGTGCCTGCAAGGGCAGGGACGCAACGACGACGCCCGCGACATGCACCTGCAGGCGCTCGAGCTGCGCAGGCGCACGCTCGGCGAGCAGCACCCCGACACCGCGCTCACCGAGAACAACCTCGGCTGGGACTACATGGGCCTCGAGGACCCCAACACCGCCGCCAAGCACTTCGCCCGCGCGCTGGCGGGGTTCGAGGCCGCGTTCGGCCCCGAGCACCCGCGCGTGGCGATGGCCGCCGAGAGCCTGGCGATGGCCGAGACCGCGCTCGAGCACCTCGACGAGGCCGAGGCGCTGCACCGCCGCGCGCTGGCCGTGCGCCGCAAGACGCTGGGCGAGGACCACCCCAACGTGGCGCTCTCGCTCAACGGCCTCGGCGCCCTGGCCCAGCTGCGGGGGCGCCCCGCCGAGGCCGTCGAGCTCCACCGGCAGGCGCTGGCGCTCGTCGAGTCCAAGGCGGGCGCCGAGCGCTACCTCGGCGACATCCTCGTGAGCCTGGGCAAGGCGCTCGTCGAGGACGGCCGCTTCGCCGAGGCACGGCCCCACCTCGAGCGCGCGCTGGCGGTGCGCGAGACCAGCACCGGCATCGACCCGGTCGTGATGGCCGAGGTCCGGCTGCAGCTCTCGCGGGCCCGCTGGGGCGAGGGCGACGATCGACCGGCCGCGCGCGCGCTGGCTCAGGCGGCGCTCGAGGGCATCGCCGGCAACGAGAGCCCCGCGGCCGAGCGCGCGCGCAACGACATCGAGCGCTGGCTCGCGGAGCACACGCTCACCGAGCGCCCACCATCGCCTTGATGCGGGCGGCCCACTGCTCGAGGTTGGTGTTGCTCTCGGGCATGCCCTCCTGGGTGGCGAGCGCCGCGAGCTGCTGCTCGAGCAGCTGCTTGGCGCGGCGGATCCGCGAGCGCGCCGTGCCCTCGGGTAGCTCGAGCACCTCGGCCACCTCGCGCGAGCGCATGTCCTCCCAGTAGTAGAGCTCGAGCACGATCTGGTACTCGAGCGGGATCCGCTTGAGCGCCCGCAAGAGCAGCTGCACTTCTTGCTCGCCCGCGAGCTGGGAGGACGGCGTGGGGACGAGATCGGCGACCGACTGGCTGCCGAAGTCGAGGCGCTGGAGGTCCTTGCGGACGCGCCGGTAGTGCTCGTAGAGCACGTTCCGCGCGATGCCCAGGAGGTACGCGCGGAAGTTCGCGTCGGCGCGCACGCGAGTGCGCGCCTCGAGCACCCGCAAGAAGCTCAGCTGGATCAAATCGGCCGAGAGCTCTCCGACCTTGTTGAAGAAGAAGCGCTCGACGGTGGCGAAGTGGCGCTCCACCAGCTGGCGGCCGGCCTCGTCATCGCCCCCCCGCCAGGCCTCGAGCAGCTCGCGGTCGTCGACCATGGGCCACGATGGTAGCGCCGAAGGGCCGCCGCGCGGGCGCCGGCTTCACGGGCTCTCGACTGCGAGCTTGGTCCAGGCCTGGAAGCTCTCGGTCGGTTCCTCGCACTGCGGCAACGTGCACGTCAAGGTTGGCTCCTTGAAGCGTGCATGTGACAGACACACCGCACCGTCGGGGCCGAAGATCGCCTCGGTGCGCGCCGTCGGGTCGTCGAAGGATCGCCCGGCCAGCGCGTTGCTCACCTGGATGAGGATCCCGTCGTCGGTATACGACCAGCCGTCGCCGCAGTAGTCGGCTCGCACCGTCCTCACCCCCGTTCGGTAGAGCGCCAGGGTATCGTCCCCGGGATACCAGGGTGAGAAGCCCCAGGTGATCGCCTTGCCCACTGCTCCCGTTACGCACGCAACCAGCAAGGGCCCGCTGTCGGGCGTGATGTCCCCGTTCTGCACGTCGACGAAGATGTCCTCGACCAGGTACGACCAATGAGAACCTGCTCTGGTGGGTTCGCAGATATAGTCTTGCTGATCCCCGTGGTGGTGCTCCAGTAGATACCCGGCGGCCACGCCAGGCTCCCCGACCGCCGTGATGACGATGTAGTCGGTCCCGGTCTCATCGAGCCACCACCGCGACCCGACCACCGCTCCCCCCGTGTAGGTCTCTCCCCCGGCCGTCAAGACCAGCGTACCGTTCGGCACGGCCACGTTGGTCACCGGGAGGTACTCCTCGCCATCGAAGACCTCGATGAAGTAGATCACGCCGTCGCCCGTTTCGGACGCGACCTCGGAGCCCGGGGGTACGAGCCGCATGAGCGGCATGTCGCCGAGCCACGCGGTATTGAAGGTGCCGCCGGGGGGTGGCCACGTACCCGACTGATTGCCCGGCGCGTATGGACTGATCTCGGGCTCGTCACGAAAGAGGAGCTCCTCGTGGTCGAGCGGCGCATCACAGGCGGCTAGCTCGAATACGAGCAGGGAAGAACCAAGGAACCGTCGCCACGAAGTCATCAGGTGCATGGTCATCGCCTCCATGCACCCAATTGTCGCGAGCCGACCCTGTCGATCACGGCAAGGATCATAATTCCGTCGACTCATCGTCTTCGAGCTCCGCGAGCTCCGCGCCAAACGCCTCGCCGCGGGTAGAGAGGCTCATGCGGGCCCGTTCTGCGAGCGCCTCGGCCTCGCGGAGCTCCTCCGCCGTGGGCGTTCCCATGCGGAGGGCCAGCGCCAGCGCCACCCACGCCAGCGCATGGTCGGGGTGCTCGGGCTCCCCCCACGGCTCGAGCAGCGCCACTGCAGCCCGCGCGTGGGCGATCGCGAGCGCGCGCTCCCGCTTGGCCGCAGCGACCCTCGAGCCCCCGACCAGCGCCCAGGCACGCTCCCGGCGATGGACCCCGTCCTCGAGCCGTGGAAGCGCCTCGCCGAGCGCAGCCTCGGCCTCGTCCAAGCGCCCCAGCCGACCCAGCGCCCGCCCTTGGCCGATGAAGGCCACCGCCGCCAGCCGCGAGCGACCGTAGCCCTGCTGCTCCTCGAGCTCGACGGCCCGCCGCAACTGGGGAAGCGCTGCGGCTGGCTGCCCGTGGAGCAGCAGCGTGCGGCCGTAGAGCTCCCGCAGCGCCGCCGTGTACGGAGCCCCGCTCGCCTCGGCGCGGGCGACTACGCGATCGAGCACCTCCCGCGCACGCTCGGCCTCCCCTTGGCCCCACCATGCGCGCGCCAGGCCCGTCTGCTCGAGCATGCCATACATCTCGCCGCCACCCTCGGCCGCCAGCTCGAGCGCGGCGGCCTGCTGGAACCACCCCTCGGCCTCCGCATAGCGGCGCTCTTCGAGCGCGAGCTCGCCCAGCAACACGAGCGGCGCGTGGTGCAAGGGTGAGCGCGGGCCCACGGCCGCGTGCAGCATGTCGAGCACCTCCCGCAGCGCCGCGTCGGCGGCGCGCGGGTGGCCCGTGCGAAACAGCAGATCGCCGCGCAGCCGGGCCAGCTCGGCCACCGTGGGGTGATGCGGACCGAACACCCGACGGGCGAGCTCGAGCGCCTCCGCGAGGTGCGTGCGGGCCGGCTCGTCGAGCCCCGCCCGCTCCTCGGCGATTGCGAGGTTGCCCAGCGTCTGGACCCGCCCCGGCTCGTCGGCACCGAGCGGCGACTCGACCGCGAGCGCCTGCTCGAGCACCTCGCGTGCCACCTCGGGCTCGTGGCGGCGAATGTAGAAGGAGCCCACGTTGTTGAGGTAGAGCACGCGCAGCCGCGGATCTCCGCCCACGCGCTCGAGCAGGCTCGCTCCGCTCGCCACGTCGTCCACCGCCCGCTCGGGCGTCCGCATGCGCTCGGCTCGCACGAAGATCCGCCGCGCCGTGGCCTCGACCGCGACATCGACGTGATCGGTGGCCAGCGCGTACCCGAGCGCGGCGGTGAGCAGGCGCTCGGCCTCGTCGGGAGCACCGTGCTCCATCGCAAGGCTGCCGTCGCGCACCAGCGCCTCGGCCAGGAGCGGGCGATACCCCAGCTGCTCGGCATCCTCGATCACCGCGTGCGCCTCCTGCCGCCCGTCCGCGTAGCGACCGAGCGCCTCGAGCTCCACCACCCGCGCGAGCTGCCGCCGTCGCGCCTCCACCTCGCTGGCGAGCGCGGCGTCCTCGGGTGGAGCGACCGCCTCGGCGAACGCTTCCGCGCCCACGCACGAGGGCACCGAGGGCAGCGACGCGGCCGCCGCGAGGGTCCGTGCGGCGGCCTCCTGGTCCGCGTCCCCCACGAGCTCCACCAGCGCATCGAACGACGCGAGCCGCAGCTCCAGGCATGCCAGCTGGTGGTCATGCAACCAGGCGCTCGTGGCCCCGTCCCGGTGCGCCCGGCAGGTCTCGTCGCGCGCGCTCGCCCAGGCGTCGGCGTAGGCCCCGAGCCGCGGCTCGAGCTGCGACCACGTCTCGTCGGCAAAGGGCACGCCCGAGGCGAGCAAGCCCTCGTGAACCTGGGCCCGTGCCTCCGCTCCCCACGCTCGAGCCATCGTGGCCGCACCGTGCTCGCAGGAGTCCGATGCCGGAATGCCCCACATGGCCACCGCGGTGGCGCTCCCGAGCGCGACCACCGTGACGAGCCCCCCGAGCGCGAGCGCGCGACGACGCCGTGCCGCCGGGTCGCGGGTGATCGCCACCAGCGCAGCCTCCATCGTCGCATGCCGCCGCTCGGGCTCGATCTCGAGCCCGATCTGCAGCGCGCGCTGCAGCCAGCGCGGCACGCTGGAGCCCGCTGGCGGGGTCGGTCCGTGCACGTCGGACGGGGCCACGGACGCGTACGCGAGCGCGCTCGGCGAATACGGCAGCTGGCGGTAGAGCGCCTGGTAGAGGGTGACGAAGAACGAGAATTGATCGCTGCGTCCATCGACGGTGGCGCCCGCGTACTGCTCCGGGGCCATGTACGCAGGCGTTCCCACCAGCGCGCCCGTGGGCGTGAGCGCGAGGTTCTGCTCCGGAGGCACCGCCGCCCCCGCGGGGCTCGCCACCGGCACCACCCCCACCATGCTGGCAAGCCCGAAATCGAGGACCTTGACCGCCCCGTCCTCGCCCACGACCACGTTGTGCGGCTTGAAGTCGCGGTGCACGATCCCCGCGTGATGGGCGGCAACCAAGCCGCGACCCGCCGCGGCCAGCACCTCGACCACCTCCCGCCATGGCCGCCCCGTGCCCTCGGGGCCCTCGATCCAGCGATCGAGGCTCTGGCCCCGCACGTGCTCCATCGCCACGAACACGTCGTCACCGTGGGTGTCGACCTCATGCACGGTGACGATGTTGGGGTGAGACAATCGGGCCAGCGCCCGCGCCTCCTGCAGCAGTCGCTGGCGCCGCGTGGGCTCGGCCTCGTGCGCCGTCGAGCGCAGCACCTTGACCGCGACCTTGCGATCGAGCCGGTCGTCGTACGCCGCGTACACGACCCCCATGCCGCCTTCTCCGAGGCGATCGAGCAGGACGAAGCGGCCGATCCGCTGCGGCTGCACCGCGCGACCGAACATCCGCGACATCACGATCCCCATCACTCGCGGATCGCGAGCCTCACCGGCCGCCCGCACGACGGCGAGCGGTACGGGTGAGACCGTGCGCTCGCCGTCGCCGTCGGGGGCCTGCGGCGGCGTCACACCCGATGAGAGCGACGAAGACGACGACGAGACCTTCCTTGGCGGCCCCTCGAGCTCGTCGCCTTCGGCGCCGAAGGCCTTCCTCGTGCCGAGGGCGTCCTCCTGACTGGCCTCGGCGTCGCCTCTTCGCTCCCTCGTCATCGTCGTCGTCCTACCACCGTCATGGTAGACGGAGATGGACCGCGATCTTACGGCACGCAATTGTGCGCGCAGATGGTCGCGTCCCCCCCGTCGCAACGGCAGCATGCGTAGCAGTCACCCGACTGCGCGCAGACGTTGCAGAAGAAGGTGCCCTGCGCATCCGACTGGGCCGTCAGCGTATCGATCGCCTGGTCACCGAGCTCGGCCGAGCCACAGCCCTCGAACGAGGCCACCGCGTCGCCGTCTTGCTCGAGCACGAGGTCGAGCTCCACCTCGCCGGCCTCGCAGGAATCGGAGCTGGGGGCCAGCGCCCCCATGACGATGAGATCGGCCTGCACCTCGGCCACATCGGCCACGTCCCAGGTGCGCACGGGCTTGCCATCGAGCTCCATCACCACCTGCGCGGTGCGATCGGTCGGCTCGCTGGTGTCGCTCTGATCGCAGCCCGCCGCAGCGAGGCCGAGCACCAGGGTGACGGTGGATGGGGTGAGCTTGGAGAAGAGCTTCGTCATGGTCGTGGCAATCCCTTGGGTCCGAGGATCATCGAGCCCGGACGCGCACCGCCTCATGGCAGGCGGCCCCGAGCCCCTCACCAAGGTATTGTCGCGACCGCGAGCCTTGATCACGCCCACCGAACGAATTCGTCGCTATCGGCTGGCCTCGCGCCCGACCTCGTCGATCGTCCGCAACAGCTCCCCCACGTCCACGGGCTTGACCAGGTGCGCGGCAAAGCCCGCCTGCCGCGTGCGTGCGCGGTCGGTGGCCTGCCCGTAGCCGGTCAGTGCCACCAGCACCGGCGCTCGCACCTCGCCGCTCCCCTGCTGGATCCGCTGCGCGAGCTCGTAGCCGTCCATCACCGGCAGGCCCAGATCGAGGATCGCCACCTGCGGCCGGAACCGTGTGAGCACCTCGAGCGCCGCGGGCCCATCGTGGGCAACCAGCGTCTCGTGCCCCTCGCTCTCGAGCAGCACCGAGAGCATCTCGGCCGCGTCGAGGTTGTCGTCGACGATCAGCAGGCGGCGACCGCTGGCGCTCGGCGTGGCTCGGGCCATCGGTACCGGACCGGTCGCGAGCCTCACCTCGAGCGGCGCCGCCGGCAGCCGCACCACGAATTCGCTGCCGCGGCCGGGGCCGTCGCTGTGCGCCGTCACCTGCCCGCCGTGCAGCCCCACCAGGTTGCTCACCAGCGCTAGCCCCAGCCCCAGCCCGCCGCGGCTGCGGTCGACCCGGCGTGGACCCTGCACGAACAGGTCGAACACGTGCGGCAAGAGCTCGGGCGCGATGCCAACCCCGGTGTCGCGCACCCGCACCACGATCTGCTCGTGCTCGCGCTCGGCCGTGACCACGATCTCGCCGCCGGGGTCGGTGTACTTGGCCGCGTTGGTCAAGAGGTTCGCGAACACCTGCGCGAGCCGGGTCTCGTCACCCAGCACCAAGAGCCCCTGCGACGTCACGGACACCTTCAGGCGGTGCACCTGCTGTTCCAATAGCGGGCTCGCGATCTCCACCGCGCGCACCACCGCCTTGCCGAGCTCGAGCGGCCCCATCTTGAGCTCGAGCTTGCCCCGGGCGATGCGCGAGACATCGAGCAGGTCGTCGACGAGCTGCACCAGGTGCCGTGCCTGGCGCTCCATCACCACCCGCTCGCGCTCCGCGAGGCGATCCCCGTGCAGCTTCATCAGCTCGATCGCGGTGACGATCGGCGCCAGCGGGTTGCGTAGCTCGTGGCCCAGCATCGCCAGGAACTCGTCCTTGGCCAGGCTCGCGCGCTCGGCCTGCGCCCGCGCCCGCTGCTCCGCCTCGTAGAGCCGCGCGCGGTCCAGCGCCTGCGCACAGTGCTTGCCCACCGCCCCCACCAGCTCGCGCTCCTCGTCCGACAGCTCGCGTGGCGATTCCCACGTGATGCCCAGCACCCCGAGCGTGCGCCCCAGCATCACCAGCGGCAGCGAGGCCATCGCGACGTGCTCGTGCCCGGAGCGCGGCGACGGCAGGTCGGGATAGCGGCGCGCTCGCTCCTCGAGCGAGAGCACGAACACGTTGGTGCGGGTACGGGCGGCCTCGGCCATCGGCGTGGCGCTCGCGATCGAGAACCGCCGCCACATCGCCACCACCTTCGGGTCGTAGCCCACGCTGTCGAGCAGCTCGAGCTGCTCGCCGTCCTCGGCGAGCACCGCCACGCAGCCCGCCACCGCCCCGAGCAGCGGGATCGCGTGCTCGATGGTCGCGCGCGCCACCTGAGGATACGTGAGCGCCTCCGACAGCGCGCTCACCAGCCGGCTCAGCCCATCGCTCAGCTCGGCGCTGCGCACGAGCGCCGTCTCGGCTCGCTTGCGCGCGGTCACGTCGGTGACGTGCACCACGAATCCGCGTACCCGTCCATCGCGGGTGCGCTCGGGTGCGTAGGTCACCTGCACCCAGCGCGGGCCCAGCGGGTACGGGACCTGGTCCTCGAAGCTCACCACCTCACCGCGCAGCGCGGCATCCATGTACGGTCGCGTCGTCTCGTACGCCTCGGCCCCCATGAGCTCGGAGGCATGACGCCCGTAGATCTCGGCGGGTGAGAGCCCGAACCACTTCTCGTACGTCGCGTTCACCAGCCGGTAGCGCAGCTGGGTGTCGACGTAGGCGATGAGAGCGGGGGCCGCGTCCACGATCACCCGCAGCCGGTCCTGCGCCGACTCGAGCGTGCGCTCACTGCGGCCACGCGCCAGCGAGGCCTCGTGCGCCCGCCGCCGCGCACGATGCAGCGACTCCGCCATCATGCCGATCACCACGCCCGAGCCCGCGAAGACCACGATGCGCAGCGTGATGTCCGAGTCGAAATGCACGGGCCTCGCGATCGCGATGAGCACCACCTCGCTGAGCGCCGTGGACAAGAGCGCAGGCCCCAGCCCGCCGTAGATCGCCGCGATCATCACCGGCGGGTAGGCAAGCAGGAACGTCAGCTCGCCCCCCATGTACGGCTCGAGCAGCACGCGCAGCACCATCGCGATCACGGTGGCGACGAGCGCGACCATGTACCCGGTCCACCACGGTCGCCCCACGACGCGGGGCAGCTCCGACCGGGAGAAGTCGCGGCTGTCAGGCTCGGCCACGTGCCGTCGATGCTCGGATGTCGCTGCCACGGAACCCTACTCTGGCCGTGGTGCTCCCGTCGACCACACACCGCGGCGGTCCGGCCGCCCGCACTCGACGGCTCGACGAGGCGCCATGCATACGATCTAGACTCCGCAAGCCCGATCGCAACGGCCGCCCTCACGATCCGTTGTTTGCCTACACTGCGGGCGTTCAGCAGTCGGGTGGTACGACCATCGTCGCGAGGTCGTTGAGGGCCACGCCGAGCTCGAGCATGCCGTCCACGAACGCCCCGTCGGGCTCGGGGCCCATGAAACCGAGCCGCAGGAGCTGGCCGTCCAGGCGTCCGAGCCACAGCCGCCCTGCCGTATCGCGCGCGATACCCGTGAGCAGCGTTCCTCCCATCAAGCCCGCGACCGGCACGTCGCTCACCACCGGATCTCGAAACGAGAAATCCACGAGGCTCAGATTCCCCTGATTGCTCGGGATCAGCGCGAGGCCCGAGTCCAGGAACATCATGTCCCCCCCGGCCCCGATGCCCAGGGGCATGTGCTCGACGCTCGTACCATCGAGCGGCGAGATCCGAAAGAACTGGTTGGTGTCGTGCGTGCCCACCCACACCATCCCATCGGGATCCACCCCGGCGCGGGCCACCTCGGGCAGCATCCGACCCGGGATCAGCAACATGTCCTGGAGCTGGAAGGTGACTGGCTCCAACACCAGCACCGTGTTCGGCTGCGCGTACTGGTTGACGTAGATCGTGCCGTTGGGGTCGGTGGCGACGGCCCAGCTCCCCAGCTCGCGCCGGGGCGGCAGCGGGACCGTCGTGCCCGTGTCCACGTCGATGAGGTGCAGCTCGCCGGCCGAGTTGATGCCGTAGAGGTCGGCCATGCACAGCGCCTCCATCGGCGGGGGCTCGCCCGTCGAGGTCTCCTCGTCACCCGACCTCGTCGTTGCGCCTGATTCGCTCCCGCGGTCGTCCACCGCGCCCGTGGAGCTGCTGCTCGTCGTCGCCGGGGGCACGCCCTGGGTGGTCTCGCCCTCCTGCTCCTCCTGTCCTTCCTCCCCCGTCGCTTCGAAGGCGGGATTGACCGAGGTGCACGCGGTGGCTCCCAGGAGCGCCGCGAGCAATCCGTTGCAGCCCATCCCACATCGGCGCCTTCTTCCTCGGGGCATGCCGAGCCAGGATATCCAATCCATGACGGCCAGCCGAGGTCGTCGCCCTCGGCGCCGAGAGCTCGTCGATCGTCGCAGCTTCCGGCGGCGTCGCATCCTGAAGCGTTGCAGGTCGCCACACTCGCCCGCGTCATCCTTCATAAACTACTGAAATCATTGATCTATGCCTGTGCGGCCCGAGCGGATCGATCTTCGCTAAGCAGGGAAGCACCATGATGCGCACCACCACCGCCCTGGCCTTCACCGCTGTCCTCGTCTCTGGCTTGGTCCCCTCGGCCGGTTGCTGGATGAGCAATCCGGACACCCCGATCATCGAGGCCGACGACGTGAGCATGGAGCCGCCGGGCAGCAACGGCTTTCGGGCCGCGGGCGAGCGGGGCGACGTGTACGAGCTGGCGCTCGCGGTCTCCGGCGACGTCAACGGCTGGGTCACCGACACCGCGGTGGGCATGTCGAAGATCGTCCACGAGCTCAACAAGTACCCCGAGACCCGCACCGACGGTGACTGGCGCGTGTACGGCCCCCACGACGACGACGAGGGCAAGGACGGGTCGTGGCTGGTGCGCCTGCAGGGCGACGAGACCGCCGCGAGCTTCGAGGTCTACGTCGGCCGCCGGGGCGCCCGCGAGAGCGCGATGAAGCTCCTCATCGACGGCGAGATCTCCGTGAGCGACGAGCAGCGCGACGGCGCCTTCACCATCGACTTCGACACGATCCACGCGTTCGCCGACGTGCTCGACGACGTCGACCCCGCGGCCCGCTTCGGCGGCAAGATCAAGGTCACGTTCGAGCGCGAGCTCGAGACCAAGCACAAGCAGGTCGACCTCGTGTTCGACGGCTTCTTCTATGACGACGGCGAGGACGACCTCGACTTCGACGGCGAGAGCTACACCTACCGCCGTGACGAGCGCGGGGCCGGCCGCTTCCACTTCGCCACCTGGAGCTCGTTCGAGTCCTCGGACTGGAGCGGCCCCGAGCTCGAGCGGATGGACGTGGACATGCGCTGGGACGAGCAGAACGCCGGGCGGGCCCGCGGCACGATCGTGGAGGTCGACGGCGAGGGCGATCTGCGCCACGGCGACATCGCGGTGCACGAGTGCTTCGAGGGCGACGGCGGCCTCAACTGGCGCACGGTCAGCGAGGCCTACGCCGACTACGACCCCAGCTACTCGTTTGGCGACGAGCGCTCGTGCGTGTTCGCCGAGACCGACCTCGACCTGCGCGAGGAGTAGGATGGAGCCCTCATGCCCACGCTTCTTCCTGCCCCTTCACACTTGCTCCCACGCGCCGCGCTCGCCACCCCGCTCGCCTTGCTGCTCTGCGCCTGCCCGGGCGACGACGCTCCCGCCGACACCGAGGCCACCGCGGGCTCGAGCACCGGCGACACCTCCACCACCACCGGGCCCGATCTCGACACCACCGCGGCCTCCGAGAGCTCGAGCAGCTCGAGCTCGAGCAGCTCCACCACCGCCGTCGTCGACGACACCACCGACGACACCACCGGCGAGCCTCCCATCGACGGGGTCTGCGAGGGCTACCAGCAGACCGGCAACATCGCCTCGGTGCTCTCGCGCGACGGCATGCCCATCGACACCACCTGCGACCCCGCGCCGACGCCATGCGGTGGTGACCCCGTGGGCAGCTGGACGCTCGAGTCCATGTGCGGCTTCGAGGACGTCCCGAACCCGCTCGCGGAGGCGTGCCCCAGCTCGACGTTCGTGGCCGAGCTGCTCTCGGCGAGCGGCACCATCACCTTCGTCGATGACGGGTCGTTCATGCAGGACTTCGACATCCAGGCCCAGGTCGTCATCACGCTCGACACCATGGCGTGCTTCGGGGTCGACTGCGCCACGTTCGAGATGCTGGCCCAGGGTGACAATCCCACTGCCACATGCATGGAGATGGGCCCCATGTGCGAGTGCACGCTCCCCGACAATGGCATGCCGGAGCAGTTCATGGGCACATGGGAGGTGATGGGCAACGATCTCGTCCTCACCACCGCCGAGGGCGCCGGCGGCTACCAGCTCTGCATCGAGGGTGATCGCCTCGATCTCTGGCAGCCGATCATCGGCTCCACCACGACCGATGTGCTGTGCATGGATGATCAGGATTGCATCGATGCGCTGGGCGACATGTACGACTTCTATTCCTGCTCTCCTCCTGAGTGAGGGCCGAATGACGGCCGAATGACGGCCAAAGAAGACGTGCCCCGACACGAATGAACCAAAAACGTGCCTGATCGATCGGTTCGCGGGGTGAGCCGCGTGCTAGCTTGAAAACGCGGCCATGAACGTCTACTTGCTCACCAACCAGCGCTCGGGAGCCCAAGCGCTGGTGTTTGCGCGAGTCGAGCACGAGGCGCGCTATCGCCGACCAGATGGCGCCGTATGGCGCCTCGGTCGCTGGCTCGATCCGACCACCGGTCGCATGGCGGGCCCGCTCGAGTGGTGGCCCGGATCGCCACGCGACGTGTGGGTGGATCCCGTGCTCGAGCGCATCGACAGGACCGCTGGGGGCCTGCCCTCGGTGCTGGCCGTGAAGACCGCAGAGAGCCACACTAGCCATCCCTGACGGGCTCGAGCAGGCTCGCACGGGTCAGGGAGAGCCCGATCCCACGAGGCTCGCGACGACCCGTTCGAGCCGCATGCCGCGACTGCCCTTGACGAGCACGGCGCCCGGTGCGGTGCCGTACATCGCCTCGCGGACCGCGGCCGCGGCTGCGTCGACGTCGTCCCCCACGTGCACGGCCAAGACGCCTCCCTCCAAAGCGGCGCGGGCCATGGCTTCGCTGCGGGGGCCCAGCGCGATCACCCGCTCGAGGCCCAGCGCGGCGCAGCGACGGCCCACCTCGGCGTGCAGCTCGAGCTCCTGCGGCCCGAGCTCGAGCATGTCGCCGAGCACGGCCACCCGCGGCCCTGCCCGGTGCCGGCGGAGCGCGGCCAGGCTCGCGAGCGCGGCCTCCATCGAGCCGGGGTTGGCGTTGTAGCAATCGGCGATCACCAGGTGCTCGCCCCAGGCGTGTACGCGACCGCGGTCGCCCACCGGCTCCACCGCCTCGAGCGCGTCGAGCATGGGCCGCAGCGGCAGGCCCAGCCGGGTGCCCACCGCCAGCGCGGCCGCGGCGTTGCGGGCATTGTGGGCCCCGAAGAGGCGCAGGCGCAGCGTGGCTCGCTCGCCACCCGGCAGCCGCAGCACGGCCTCGGTGCGCTCGCCGAGCTCCACGCTCAGCACCTGCACGTCGGCCGCGGCGTCCGGCCCGAAGCGCAGCACGGCGGGGTGCGACCCGCGAGGAAGGAAGGCCCCCCCGGGAAGGTGAGGCAGCAGCGTGGGCTCGTCACTCGGCACCACCACCATGCCGTCGGGGGCCACGTGCGGCACCACCTCGGCCTCGGCCGCCGCGATCGCCTCGAGGCTGCCCATGAACTCGAGGTGCTCGAGCGCGATGCTGGTGATCACCGCGGCGGTGGGGCGCACGATCGCGGCGAGGTGGTCGTTCTCGCCAGGGGCGCTCATGCCCAGCTCGATCACCATCGCGCGCGGCTCGTGGGGCTCGTCGAGCAGGGTCAGCGGGACGCCGAGGTGGTTGTTGAGGTTGCCGCGGGTACACAGCACGTCGGGCAGGGCCGAGGCCAGCACGGCCTCCACCATCGCGCGCGTGGTGGTCTTGCCGTTGCTGCCCGTGATCGCCACCACCGGCCCGCTGACGCGGTCGCGACTCCGCGCGGCCAGGCGGGTCAGCGCGGCCAGCGTGTCGTCGACCTCGACCACCGTCGCGTCGCCCGCGGGCAGCGGGCGGCCTCGCGCCACCAGCACTGCGGCGGCTCCGCCCGCGATCGCGTGACCCACGTACTCGTGGCCATCGCGCACGGCCACGATGGGCACGAACAAGGCACCGGGGCGTGGGCTCCGACTATCGATGAAGGCGCCCGCGATCTCCGGGTGGCCGCGCCGTCGCAGCAGCCCTCCGGCCTGGGCTGCGAGACTCTCGGGGGTCCACCGCACGACCTGGCTCCATAGGACGAGCCCTGGCCCGGGGCAAGGAATCTCGTCACTTTTCGTGGACATCCCGCCGGACCCCACCGAACGCGTGCTACCGTGGGCGGGTTCGATGACGATTCGCGACACGCTCCTGCTCGACCAGGGGTATCGGCCGATCAAGGTCATCCCCTGGCAGCGCGCCATCGTGCTGCACCTGGTGGGCAAGGTGGAGCTCCTGGGCGCCCATGCCTGGTCGGTGCAGACCGTGAGCCGGCCGTTCCCCGCCCCGGCCGTGGTCCGGCTCTTGCGGAACATCGGCCACCGCCCCCCGTACGTGCGGTTCTCTCGCGAGAACGTGTACCTGCGCGACGGCTACTGCTGTCAGTACTGCGGCGAGGCCTTGCACAGCCGCGACCTCACCCTCGACCACGTGGTCCCCCGCTGCAAGGGCGGCCAGACCTCGTGGACCAACGTGGTGGCCGCGTGCACGCCCTGCAACCGCCGCAAGGGTCACGCCACCCCCGAGGACGCCGGCATGCCGCTCCTCAGCACCCCGCTGCGGCCACGGTGGTTGGCGCCGCGGGTGGTGATGACGCTCGGCGAAGGGCAGCTACCGCCGCCTTGGCGCGACTGGCTGCACTAGTCTGCTTGGCCCCCAAAGGGGGGCTTGGCCTCGGCTCCCGCAGGCGATCACGGGCACGCGCCGTTCACGATGCAAATGCCCCACGGGGGCGTGGTGATCGGGGTCGTCCCATCGAAGACGTCCAGGCCGCCCCAGCTCGATTCGGTGGCCGGATTGACGCGCGGCGGCGGAGGATCGATCCGGAGCCCCAGCTTCCCACCCGTCCATGGATCTTCGACCGACCACGGCACCGACGCCCCCGAGGCGTAGCTGAACAGCTCGAGGTGCAGATGGGGGGCGGTCGAGTACCCGGTGCTGCCCACGACGCCGATGCACTCTCCCTTGACCACGTAGCGCCCGGGGGGTGGCGTGAAGAGGGTGTGGGGCATGTGGGCGTAGAGCGTGAACAGCACGTTGCCCGTGTCGGGAGCGACGTGCCGGACGAGCACCATGTATCCGTACATATTGTCGAGGTGATAGCCACGTCCGACGACGACCCCATCGGCGGCGACGGGGATCGGGGTGTTGAGGTCGGCGGGGAAGTCGACACCCCCGTGGGGACCGTTGGGGTGCATCACACCAAAGGGATCGCCCACGGTGAAGCCGGGTCCAGGAAAGTAAACGGCCATCGTCGTCGGTCCCTCCACGCAAGAAGTGACCCTCGCCGGGGGGCGGTTCACGAGCTCCGCGAAATCGACGCCAGTGCTCGCCAAGGGCCATGGGGAGCCAATGGGCCCGATTTGGTCGCATATTGCGTGACTTGCGCAATCCTGTGACAGCGGCTTTGGCGCCGCGAATTCTTGCGTGGAAGGCTTGGCGTGTGCCAATCGTAACGGCACGGCCCAAGCCTCGCCGCGCCCGCTCGATGCCGGCGGCGCCCGGGGAGCACGACCCTGAGAGGACGCCGCGTGCTCTATACCCTGCTCTATCCGCTCAGCGCCCAGTACGCGTGGCTGTCGTGGCTCAACGTGCTGCGCTACACGTCCACGCGCATCATCGCGGCCACTCTCACCGCGCTCGTCCTCTCGCTGGTGCTCTACCCCTGGTTCATCCGCACGCTGCAGCGGATCCAGCTCGGGCAGGTGGTGCGAAGCGACGGACCCGAGTCGCACCTCAGCAAGCGTGGCACGCCCACCATGGGCGGCAGCCTCATCCTGTTCACGCTCATCATCCCCACGCTCTTGTGGGCCGACATGCGCAACCCCTACATCCTGCTGGTCAGCCTCACCACGGCCGGCTGCGGGGTGATCGGGTTCCTCGACGACTACCTCAAGATCCGCAAGAAGAGCTCGGGTGGCCTGCCCGGGCGCTTCAAGCTGCTCGGGCAGTTCGTGATCGCGATCGCGGTGTCGTACTGGTTGTTCGAGCAAACCGGCGTGGTGCCCGAGGAGATCCGCTACCGCGTGCAGGTGCCGCTGCTCGACTTCTACAACGAGAAGTACCGCCTCGTGCTGCCGGCCACGATCTACATCGCGTTCGGGGTGATCGTGATCGTGGGCTTCTCCAACGCCGTCAACCTCACCGACGGGCTCGACGGGCTCGCGATCGGACCGGTGATCATCTCGGCCGCCACGTTCCTCGTGCTCACCTATGCCGCGGGCACGCTCATCGCCGGGTTCGACATCGCCAACTATCTGAGGATCCCGCACTTGCCGATGGTGGGGGAGCTCGCGATCTACTGCGGGGCGATGATAGGGGCCGGTATAGGCTTCCTTTGGTACAATACATATCCCGCCAGCGTGTTCATGGGCGACGTGGGCTCGCTGCCGCTCGGCGCGGGCCTGGGCTTCCTGGCGGTGGCGAGCAAGAACGAGTTCACCCTGCTCATCGTGGGTGGGATCTTCGTGCTCGAGGCGGTGAGTGTGATCGTGCAGGTGGTGAGCTTCAAGCTCACCGGCAAGCGCGTGTTCAAGATGGCCCCGATCCACCACCACTTCGAGCTCAAGGGGTGGGCGGAGCCGAAGGTGATCGTGCGGTTCTGGATCATCAGCTTCATGCTGGCGTTGGTGGCGGTGGCTACCCTCAAGCTGCGGTGAGCGGTCGGTCGGTGGTCGTCATGGTTACGAGCGTGAATTCCCAGGTTTGGTGCTCGCTGCGGGTCGTCGGCGCGGCGCTCTCGCTGGTGGGGGCGCTCGGGGTAATCGGCGGCTGTCCTGGAGCGGACGACGGCGGGGCGGCGACCGAGGGGGGCTCGACGCTCGGTGAGTCGACGCTCGGTGGGTCGACGCTCGGCGATTCGACGCGGGGTACGAGCGACTCGACGCGGGGTACGAGCGATTCGACCACGGCGACGAGCGGTGTGGACTCGACCGGCAGCACCAGCTCGACCACGAGCAGTGACACGACGCCTCCCGAGACGAGCACCGACACCGGCGAGGGTCCGGCGCCGGGCGGTACGATCATCCCGCTCTATACGTACCCTACCGATCGCACCTGGGCCGTCGTGGCGGCCGCCAAGCTGGAGCACCCCGAGGTCGGGGTGGTCGCGATCATCAACCCGGACAGCGGTCCGGGTACGATGCTCGACCCGAGCTACGACGCGGGGATCACCATGCTCCAAGACGCCGGGGTGGTGGTGATCGGCTACGTCTACACGTCGTATGCCGCGCGCGCCCTGAATGCGGTGGAGACCGACATCTCCACGTACGCCAACTTCTACCCGCAGCTCGACGGCATCATGTTCGACGAGATGAGCAGCACGAAGGGCGACGAGGACTACTATGCGGAGCTGTCGAGCTTCGCCGAGGGCCTGGGCATGGATCTGACGGTCGGCAACCCCGGGACCGGCGTGCCCCAGAGCTTCGTCGGTACGGTCGATACCTTGTTCGTCTACGAGGACGAGGGGCTGCCCGATCCGAAGAGCCTTGGCGGCTGGACCGACGCCTACGAGCGCGAGAATTTCGCGATCATCCCCCACTCGGTCGCGAGCCTCGACGCGGGCTTCGTGAGCGCGGCGCTCGTGCACGTGGGCTACGTGTACGTGACCGACGACGTGCTCCCGAACCCATGGGACTCACTGCCGACGTACTTCGACGAGCTCGTGCTGGAGCTCGCGGCCGGCTAGGGGCGCCGTAGCAGCTTCCGAGAGACCGAGGAGAGATCATGGGTGAGCGAGAGTTGCCGTGGACACGGGCGCTGGTGATCGGTCTCGGGCGCAGTGGGTTGGCCGCGGCGGCGTTGTTGCGCGCGCTGGGGTTGAAGGTGCGGGGGTACGATGCGCGTGCCGATGTCGAGGGGCTGCCGGCGGGGGTGGAGCCGGTGCTCGGGGAGGCGGTGGCGCCGGATGCTGCGTTCGAGGGGATCGATCTGCTGGTGCTCAGCCCCGGCGTGCCGCCAGGGGAATTCTTGCGACAGCGCGAGAGGTTGGCGCCCAAGGCCGACGTGCACGGCGAGCTCGGCCTGGCGCTGTGGCTGGTGAACGCCGGCGTGCGCGGGTGGTCGGCGGTGCCGACGGTGCTGGTGACCGGGACGAACGGCAAGAGCACCGTCACCGCGCTCACGGGGGCGCTGTGCGAGGCCGGCGGGCTGCGGCCGTTCACGGGGGGGAATTTGGGGGTCCCGCTGTGCGAGCGGCTGCTGCAGGGGCTCGACGGAGGAGTGCCGTGGGTGGGGTCGCTGGTGCTCGAGTGCTCGAGCTATCAGCTCGAGACACTGCCGCGGGTGCGAACGGATGTGGCGATGATCATCAACGTCACGCCGGATCACCTCGATCGGTACGCGTCGATGGAGGCGTATGCACGGACGAAGGCGAGGATCTTCGAAGGGCTCGGGAGGGATGGGCTGGCGATCCTCGATGCGGAGGACGAGTGGACGGAGCGGCTGCGGCCGAAGGGAGGGCCGGAGGTCGCGTTGGTGGGGGATCCGCGGGCTGCAGTGGTGAGCGGCGAAGGTGCCGAGCAAGCGCTGGTGCTGCGCGGGGGCGGCGAGCGGTATGCGAGGAGCAGCCTGCGGATCGCGGGTGGGCACAACGCGAGGAACGCCCTGTTCGCGCTGCTGGCTGCGCGGCACCTCGGGGTGTCAGCGGAGGATTGCCTGCGGGGCCTCCAGGAGTTCGGCGGCCTGCCGCACCGCATGGTGTGGGTGCGCGAGCTCGACGGCATCGCGTACTACAACGATTCGAAGGCGACCAACGTCGTCAGCGCGCTCGCGGGGCTCGCGGGGCTCGATCGCCCGTTCGTGCTGATCGCCGGCGGGCTCTCGAAGGGCGATGATCTCGCGCCGCTGCGCGAGCTATTGACTCGCCGCGGTCGTGGCTTGGTCGCCGTGGGCAGCAGCGCCGAGCAGTTCGCCGCGATGGCCGAGGGCGTGGTGCCGGTGGTGCATGCCGGCCTGATGGATGACGCGGTCGTGAAGGCCCGCGCGCTCGCGAAGCCCGGTGAGGCCGTGGTGCTGGCGCCGTGCTGCGCGAGCTTCGATCAGTACAAGAGCTATGCGCACCGCGGGGAGCTGTTCGCGGCGACGGTGCTGGGGCTCGTGTAAGGGCCTTGCGCCCAGCGGTCGAGAACAAGTCAGGTTGCTTGAAAAGCGGCTGATCGTGGAAGCCCACGATCTCACCACGCCGCCGCGGTCATCGCCGCCGCCGTCGCACACCTAGCAGCACCAGCAAGCCGAGCCCCCATGCCGCTCCGGGCTCACCTGCTGCGCACACGCACCCATCGGCATGCAGCTCGGGCTCGCTCGGCGCGACGAAGAAGCTCACCGCCGATGCCCGGATCGCGGAGCGGTTGACGAGCGCAACATGCAGCACCTCCCCCGGATCGACCGTCAAGCGTGCGATGAAGTCGGCGTCGTTGAGCGCCTCGGCCTCGAGCTCCACGTGGTGATCGCCAACGACCTCGAAGCCCTCCGCGTCGGGGCCCTCGATGGCCTCGTAGGTGAATTCGATGGGCTCGCCCCCGCGCTTGACGAGGAAGCTGGCGGTCGGCTCGCCGTGGTCTGCGGCGAAGAGCGTAACGAACAGCGTGACCTCGGTCGCGTCGTCCGGCACGCGCATGCGCAGCTGGAACGGCCCTGGGGTGAACGGCACGAGCCTCGCGTCGGCCAGTAGCTCCATCCGCTTGCCATTGGCCACCAGCGCCGAGTCATCGATCACGTGCACGCAATCACGCAGGCCGCGAGCCACGAGCGCGCGCTCCACCAATGCCACGCCGAAATCGTCGAGGGTACCTTCCGCGTGGAGCTCCTGCGCAACGTCGAGGGCCTCGGCCCCGAATTCGTCGAGCACGGCGTCGGGGGGCAGGCGAGGCAGCGTGCGCAGCACCAGCTCGTCGACCACCACGCCGAGCCGCCAGCGCATGGTCCAGAGCGCCCCCGCGATCGTGCGGCCGTCGTCGTGCCACTCACCGACGAGGTCGTCGGGGCATGTGGCCGGGTTGTCGCCCGTGCTCAGCCACGGAGTGCCGCCGGTTCCATCGAAGCGTCCCACGTACTCGGCCACCAGCGGGTCACCCGACACGCTCATCGCGAAGTAATCGGCCAGGCCCTCGTTGATCGCCCCCGCCTCGGAAACGACGCCCCACGGCGCGAAGCGGCGCTCGGACAGGCCATCGGGCGCGAGCTGCTGCACCACCGAGTGCCCCATCTCGTGGTAGAGCACGTCGGCGTCGTAGGCATAGTCGACCTCCTTGCCCTGGCCGACCACGAGAGTCGGGGAGACATCGGCGTTGCAGGTGTCGATGTAGGTCGCCCCATCGATCGGCACGGGTTGCTGCGCTTGGTCGAGCTCGTGGCGATTGACGACCACGGTGAACCGCTCGCAGCGCGCGCTCGCGAGCCCGCGCTCGCGCATCACGTCGAGGAAGCGCTCCACGTGGTGGTACGCGGCCACTTCGGCGTAGGCGTCGTCGAACGCCCGGTTGTCGGCGACGAGGCCGATGTTCGGCAGGGGCACGAACCAGTCACCATCCTCGTTGGACAGCGCGAGCGCGCGGGGGAGGCACATGCCCTCGGCCCACCACGCCGGCGGCTCGCCCTCGGGCACGTCACCGCAGCCACGCACCTCGAGGCCCGCCGACGCGAGCGGTAGCCCCGGCTCGGTCACATCGAGCGTGGTCAGCTCCACGTCGACGGGCTCCGGCGTGGACGACGGGTTCTGCGGGAACACGCGCGCACGGCTGTGCCATGCTGCATCGCGCTCGTGGAGGATGCGCCCCGTGATCGCGCTGATCCACACCGTGCGCAGCGAGGGTACCGGAGCGAGCGAGAGCGGCAGCGAGAGCTCCCACGCGAGCAGCGGCCGGCCCAGCACGAGCTGGTAGACCAGCGCGGGATCACGCCGTGGCTCGACGCCGAGCTGGGCCCGCGCCACTGCGATGGCATCCTCGGCGCTCAGGCGGGCGGCTTCGGGAAGATGCTGCGGCGCGGCGATCTCGGTGCGCGACGCCACCACGCGCGCGAGACCATCGGCCGAGCGGGTCACGCTCTCGTACGCCCCGCGCAGCGGCAGGCCATGCAACGTGAAGCGATGCGTGACGAGCTCGATGGGGCCGCGGCTCGAGTGGAGGACCTGGGGCGTGCCTGCGACGAGCTCCCGCGGAGCGCCGGCGGCAGTTGGGCTCGCCAGCGCAACGACGAGCGCCCAGAGCGTGCCGACCGAGCTCATACGAAAGAGCTTACGTGGTTGCTACGGGCGCTCGTGGAACGAGCTTCGTGCGGATCGAATGCATCCACGGACCAAGTCAGGCCGAAGCTGGCGTTTCCTCGTCGCTATGCGCTGCCGGGCACTTACGCTATTTCTGTAACATTGGATCGGTAACTGTCTGTAATTATTGTCTTTGACATTTTGTCAGTGACTTATCTCTCATTTTTACTTATCTTATCGCTTACGCTAACGCGGCCGCTTGGAGACCGCTTCGATGAGCTCAGCAAGAGGTGAGTGAGCGCGAGCGGTACCGCAGGGCGCGGCTGCACCACGTAGCGCCGCGCCCTACGGCTCGTACGAGCTCCCCACCACGTCCCAGTGCTCGGTATTCGGCGGAACCTCGAGGTTCGGCCGCAACGCCGCCTGGAACGCCTTGAAGGCCTCCAGCGTCGGCACGATGCCCAGCGTCGCTTCGTCGCGTGCCACAACCACGTGGACGAAGGTCTGGCCGTCCGGCTCGACGAACGAGGTGTACTTGCACCCGACGTCGCCCTTGGTGCGCAGCTCCGCCATCACGGCGGCGATGTTCTCGCGGTTCTGGGCCACGAACTCGCGCTTGACGGTGTATCGCACCCGAAGGGCCTTCATGCGGCGATGATCCGCCGACAACGCCCTTCGCGACAAGCCGGCGAGCTGCGAACGTCGTGCTCGCGCGGTCACAGCCGCAAGAGCCGCGTTCGTACGCTCGTCTCCAGCACCGAGATCGCCTCGCGCAGCCGATCCGTCCGCGGGTCGTCCATCGCCAGCGGGATGTCCATGAACAGGAGGCCCACGTCCTCCACCGTCGCGAGCGCCTGGCCCACGATGTTGACGCCCGACTCCGCGACCACGCGGTTGATCGCCGAGAGCACGCCGGGCACGTTCTCGTGAATGTTGACGATGCGACACACCGGGCCCTGTCGCGCGGCCACGGGCCTCGGGAGGTCGAGCTGGGGGAGCGTGACACATCCCAGCGTGGAGCCGGCGCCGAGGTAGCGCACCAGCGCCTCGGCGACCTCGCGGCCGATGTTGGCCTGCGCCTCCTGGGTGCTGCCGCCGATGTGCGGGGTGAGGATCACGTTGTCGAGGCCTCGGAGCTCGCTCTCGAACGTCTCGTGGGTGCCGGCGGGCTCGCGCGGGTACACGTCGACGGCAGCGCCGGCGAGGTGGCCGCTCGTCACCGCGTCGCGCAGCGCGGGGATCTCCACCACCCTGCCGCGGCTCAGGTTGAGCAGGTAGGCACCCTTGCGCATGGCGGCGAGCTCGTCGGGGCCGATCATGCTGCGGGTGAGCTCGGTGTCGGGCACGTGCAGGGTCACGAAGTCGCTCTTGGCGAGCAGCTCGTCGAGGCTGCCCGCGGAGGTGGCGTTGCCGAGCGGGAGCTTCTTGTCGATGTCGTAGAACAGCACCTGCATGCCGAACGCCTCGGCGAGGATGCTGACCTGGCTGCCGATGTGGCCGTAGCCCACGATGCCGAGCGTCTTGCCGCGCACCTCGTGCGAGCCCGCGGCACTCTTGTCCCACTGACCCGCATGGGCGGCCTTGCTGCGCGGGAACACCTGGCGCGAGAGGACCACGACCTCGGCGAGCACGAGCTCGGCGACCGAGCGGGTGCTACTGAATGGAGCGTTGAACACGGCCACGCCGCTGCGGCGCGCCACGTCGAGCGCGACCTGGTCGGTGCCGATGCAGAACGCGCCGATCGCCATGAGCCGTCGCACCTGGTCGAACACCCGCGGGCTCACGTGGGTCTTGCTGCGGATGCCCACGAACACCGGGCCGTCCCCGGGGAGGTCGATGAGCGCGGCGACCAGCTCGTCCTCGTCGAGCGCCGTGGCCATGCGCCGTACCTCCACGTCGTGGGCGGCAAACACCTCGATGGCGGTGGGGTGGATGCTCTCGAGCAACAAGGCATGGGCGCGTGGCACGGGGCGGGACTATGGCGAAACGTGCCGTCGTTCGCCAGTCCGGGCGCCACGGCCTTTGGTGCCGGTAAGCACCGATATACGAAGGGCCGCCGATCTGCTAGCTACCGAGGTCCCTTGAGCCACCGCGGTCCCGCCCTCGCCCGTCTGCGCAAGACCCTGGCCCGCCACGCGCGCGAGGGCTGGACGCGGGCCGTATTCGCCCGGCCGGGGCAGGACGATGCGCCGGTGGTGATCGAGGGGCCCGGCCCGGGCGCGGCCGACGAGGCCACGATCGCGGCGCTCTTGTCGGCGGCCGAAGCGGCCGCGGTCAAGGGGCGCGTGAAGCAGACGCTGGTGCTCGACGAGCAGCGCCGCGTCAAGGTGGATGCACGTCACGGCCGCGGCACCGTGGTCGCGCTCGACGAGGCGCTGGCCCGCAAGATGATGGGCGGCAAGGAACGAGCGCTGCGGCCCGACGCGAGCGCGCCGCTCTTGCGGGTGATCGGCATCATGAACGCCGACGGCAGCATCTCGGCCGACAACGCCAAGAAGTACAAGCAGGTCAACCACTTCGTGGAGCTGTGCCGGCCGGTGTGGGAGCGGCTCCAGACCCAGCGAGCCATCTCGGAGCAGGCGCCGCTGCGGGTGCTCGACCTCGGCTGCGGCAACGGATACCTCGGGTTCGTGCTGACCGAAGCGCTGCGCCTGGCCGAGGTGCCCGTGCGACTGCATGGGGTCGATCGCCGCGAGGACGTGATCGAGCAGTGCCGCGCGCGCGCGGCCGCGCTCGGGCACGCGGGGCTGAGCTTCCAGCAGGCGAGCATCGACGAGGTCGAGCTCGGAGACACGCTCGGAGGTCCGCCGGATCTCGTGATCGCGCTGCATGCCTGTGACACCGCAACGGACGATGCGCTGGCGCTGGCGGTGCGAGCCGGGGCGAGCTCGATCCTCGCCGCACCGTGCTGCCAGCACGAGCTGGCCGAGCAGCTGCGGAATGCCGAGGGCGGGGCCGCGGCTGCACCGGTGCCGGCACTATTGCAGCACTCGATCCTGCGCCAGGACTACGCCGCCGGGCTCACCGATGCCCTGCGCGTGGAGCTGCTCGAGGCGAGCGGGTACCACGTGGATGCGATCGAGTTCGTGGGCAGCCAGCACACGCCGAAGAACCTGCTGCTGCGGGCCCACCGGCGGCACCCGGGGGTTGCCGTGGATCCGGCGCGCTGGCGGCTCGATGGTGTGCGCGAGCGCTGCGAGCAGCTCGGCGTTCGGCCGCGATTGCTCGCGACGCTCTCGTCGATGGCTCCTGCTGCTTCGGCTCAGCAGTTGCAGTAGGGCACCTCGTAGATGTCCCAGATGAGCGACAGCGCGGATGTCTCGCTCTCGAGGCTGGTGCCGTAGAGCAGCTCGTAGCGCCCATCGAGGTCCACGTCGAAGACGGCGCCGAAGCCCATCGAATGGGACATGGGCTCGAAGGCCCCGTCGATCACCTCGTCGATGGCGGTGAGCCCGGTCGTGGGGTTGTCGCCGCAGCCGAGATCGGGCCAGTAGCCGAAATCGAGCTCGACGAGCCTTGGCGTGCCGGTCTCGTCGAGCCACGCGGTGACCTTGGCGGGGTGGTCACGCTCGATCTCGGCCCACGTGGGCATGCTCTTGCTCTCTTCGGGGTGCTCGTCACGCCACGTCGCGTACTCCGCTTTCGCGTCGGCGAGCGCGGTAGAGGCCTCGTGCACGGCGATGCGCTGCTCCACGATCGGCGAAGGTCCCGCGTGCAGCAGCCGCGGCGGCGGCAGCTCGGCGTCGCGGGCCCACAGCGCGCCCTCGCAGGGCGTGTCGCTCACGAGCTCGGCCACGAGCCAGCGGTCGGCGTCGCTCGACGCCCACACCTTGCTGCGGATCTGCTTGGGCGTATGCGTCTGGCGCTCGAAGACATCGGCGGGGTGCTCTTCACCGTCCTCGTACTCGACGCCGTCGATGCTGCCGTGGAACACCTCGAACAGCGACGGGCCATCGTGCTGCGCGAGGACCGACAGCTCGCCCAGGCGCGCGGTGCAGAGCTTGCCGTCCTTGCCGTAGACGTCGAAGGTGCGCGCACCGTGGGCCAGCAGCGCCTCGGGGAGCTTGGCGGGGTTGGCCTGCATGGCCGCACGGAATTGGCCGGGGCCGCTGTGCTCGCGCAGCGAACCCATGCCCCACACGCGCCGGGCCTTGGAGCTCAGCAGCAGGCCCGCCTCGGACACCGCCGCGAACTGCAGTCGACCCGAGAGGTCGGGGGCGGGAGTGGGCTCGACCGAGATGGGCTCGGGCGTCTCGACCTTCTGCCCATCGGGCGCGGGCGCGGGCGCGGGCGCGGGCACCTCCACGACCTCGATGCGCTCGACCTCGACCACTCGCTCGACCTCGACCTCCTCGGGCTCGAGGGTCAATGCGTAGCCGAGCGGGCCCAGCAGGAGCAGCAAGCCAACGGAGAGCTCGAGCGTACGCAGCCGCATGAAGACCTCGACGCCCGAGCGCGCGGGCGCATTTCAGCGCCGCGGCGGGGCGAGGCCACGGTACCACGCGCACGGGCCGTGGTGCCGATCCGGGGTAACCTCGAACCTCCCGGTGCGCTGATACCGGAGCGAGCCCGCCATGAAGCTGCCGATCCTGTCCGAGCCCGCCGAGCGGCCCGCGCCCGCGCCCACCTCCGTGGCGCAGTGGAGCACGCTGCCCGATCGCGTCCCCACCTACGCCCAGGTCGCGGGGGTCGACCTGGTGGTGGTGCGCTGGGACGAGCGCGTGTCGGTGTTCTACGGCCGCTGCCTGCACCGCGGCGCGCTGATGGCCGATGGCACCGTGGTGGGCAACGACCTCGTGTGCGGGCTGCACCAGTGGGACTACCGGCTCGATACCGGCGTGAGCGCATACAATAACGAGGAGGTGCTGCCGCGCTTCGATGCGCGCATCGACCTCGAGGCCGACGCGGTGCTCGTGGACGAGCACGAGATCGCCGCGTGGGCCGCGGCGCACCCGCAGGCCTATGCGCGCGACGAATACCTCGGGCTCTACGCAGACCATCACGGCGCGCCCGAGGAGCCGTACACCAAGCACATCCAGGAGCTGGCCAAGCACGGGCTCTCGCGCGTGGGGCACCACGGCGCCGTGTCGGCGATGGGCGTGCCGCTCACGGAGCTGCCGCGCTGGGCCGACATCCAGATCGTCACCGCCCAGCTCGCCCGCAAGCCGCTGCTCGACGACGCGCCGGTGGGCACGGAGGTGATCGTGGGGCCGCGGGCGCAGCAACCCCTGCGGCTCGAGATCCCGCTGCTGGTGAGCGACATGAGCTTCGGGGCGCTGTCGCAGGAGGCCAAGCTCGCGCTGGCGACCGGCGCCGAGCGAGCCGGTACCGGCATCTGCTCGGGCGAGGGCGGGATGCTGCCCGAGGAGCAAGGCGCGTGCTCGCGCTACTTCTACGAGCTGGCCTCGGCGCGCTTCGGGTGGAGCCTCGACAAGGCCGCGCGCTGCCAGGCGTTCCACTTCAAGGGCGGCCAGGGGGCCAAGACGGGCACCGGCGGGCACCTGCCGGGGGCCAAGGTCTCGGCCAAGATCGCCGAGGTGCGGGGCCTGAAGGAAGGCCAGCCCGCGATCAGCCCCGCCACGTTCCTCGACCTCCACCAGCCCGCCGACTTCCGCCGCGTGGCCGACCAGGTACGCGAGGTCAGCCGGGGGATCCCGATCGGCTTCAAGCTCTCGGCGCAGCACATCGAGGACGATCTCGACTTCGCGCTCGCCTCGAGCGCCGAGTACGTGATCCTCGACGGCCGCGGCGGCGCCACCGGAGCCGCGCCCGAGCTGTTCAAGGACAACATCTCGGTACCCACGATCGCCGCGCTGGCTCGCGCCCGCCGGCACCTCGATCGCCGCGGGCGTCGCGACGTGACGCTGGTGATCACCGGTGGCCTGCGCACGGAAGCCGATTTCGTCAAGGCGCTCGCGCTCGGGGCCGACGCGGTCGCGATCTCCAACTCCGCGCTGCAGGCGATCGGCTGCATCGGCATGCGGGCGTGCCACACCAACAACTGCCCGGTGGGGATCGCCACGCAGCGGCCACACCTACGCGCGCGGCTCGATGTGCAGCGCTCGGCGGAGCAGCTGCACCGATATCTCGCGGCGACGGTGGAGCTGATGAAGATCCTCGCGCGTGCGTGCGGGCACGACCACCTGCGCGGGCTGTGCCCCGACGATCTGACGAGCTGGAAGCGCGAGGTGGCGGAGCTGGCGGGGATCCGCTACTCGGGGGCAGGCTGGGGCTGAGGTCAGCGGACGTTCGAGATCGAGTTCTTCACGGTGTCGTGCTTGGTCTTCATGATGTTCGAGATCATCGTGAAGGCCCGGCTTTCGGCCTGCATCTGAGTCTGCAACGCAAGATATCGAAGGTCGAATGATGCGCTCAGCTCGTCGATGGCTAGGCCGGGGTCCTCGTGCTGCGCGAGCTCGAGCTCGAGCGCATCGAGAGCCTCGGCGAATGTGACGGCCGATGTGCGCAGCTGCCCGGCGCTTCGCGCCACGAATTCGTTGAATCGCGGCCAGCTCTCGCGATCTTCGACGGGCAGTCCCTTGGGCATGGGCTCCTTCGCGAGCTCCTCGAGGTCGTTTGCGATCGCCTCGATCTTGGCAACCCGCTTGCGCAGCTGAGAAATCTGCTGCTTGGGGCTGGGTTTCTTCGTCGCACCTTCCGTCGGTGTGCCGGCCATCGCGAGCCCGGGGCTGGCAGTCGCTGCGATCGCCGAAGAAAGCACCAGAACGACGAGCCGCACCCGAGGGCTGAGCTTGGAATCGCGCGTACCTTCACGAGGCCTCATCGAAGCGATGGTATCACGCCGCTCCGCGCTCGGGCCCCGTCGGAAACGCCAGCATCACCGCGCGGATCTCCTCGTCGATCGCCTCCGCCGTCACCACCGACTCGATGATGAGCGGGCACTCCCACGGTACGCGTGGGGCGACGCGCTCGAACGCCCAGCGGGTGGTGGCGGCCACGTGCTGGTGCTCGCCACGCGGGCCGACTTCGCTCACGTGCAGCTGGCAGAGCCGTCCGCCGAATTCGATCAACATCCGCAGCGCCACCGCCATCGTGGGGTCGATCTGCCGCGCGTGCCCCACGTCGAGGCAGAACCTGGCCTCGGGGTACTCCTCGAACAGCTCGCGCATCTCGACCAGCGTGCGCCCCCGCGTCTTGCGGTTGTCCATGTTCTCGAGGCAGAGCCTGGGCCCGAGCGTGCGCCAGAGCGCGGGAGTGAGCAGGATCTCGGGGTGCGCGATGATCGGCCACTGCGGCGGCAGGGCCTCGAGCTGCTCGAACACCTCGCGCTCGCCGAGCGAGCCGAGCTTGCTGGGCGCATGCACCGAGACGTACTCGAAGCCGGCGAGGTCGAGCGAGCGCGCCGCGGCGACGAGCGGGCCGAGCTCCCGGTCGCGTAGCGCCGAGAGCTCCACCGCACGCACGCGGTCCACTCCACGCTGGAGCGCCAGCCCGCGCTGGAAATCGCCCTTGGCGAGCGCACCGGTGGAGAAACCGAGGGGTCGCATCAGAACACTCCGAATTTGTGGATGAGCTCGGGCAGCTTGGGGTGTTGCTCGAAGAACAGCGCGTTGATGCCGAAGCGGAACCGCGAGCTGCCCTTGCGCAGCGGCTCGTAGGCCTCGTCGTCCATCGCGTGGTCGAATGGGATCGACTCGAGGTGCTCGCGACGATCGGGATCGGCGAGCGCAGCGAGGAAGACATCATAGGCGTCGAAGATCTCGCGCGCGGTGTCCTCCTTCACACCATCGGCCGAGGCGACGCGAGCCAAGAGCTCGAGCGGGGCGACCTCGGTCTGCTCGCGGATGAGATCGAGCAGCAGCAGCAGGAATTCCTCCTCGCGGGTCGCCTGCGCGAGCAAGCCCTCGTCGAAGAGCGAGCCCGAGAACGACGCCAACAGCCCCCACACGAACAGCAGCTTGCGGGAGAAGCGGAGCTTGATGTTGCGGATGCCCCAGCCCTGCTGGGTGCGCTCCCACATCTTCGAGGCGTAGTCGGAGGCCACCGTCCGCCAGTAACGGACCACGTCGTTGAGCAGGAAGTGGGGGATCGGGTCGTAGCGGCCCTGCTTGTTGGAGACCGGCCGATCGTGCAGCACGTAGCGTGCGAGCACGTTGCGGATCACCCGCTCGCGGATCATGGGGTTGGTGAGTGCGCGCGACTCGGCGAGCAGCAGCATGCGGCGCGTGAGGTTCTTGTTGGTGTCGCGTGAGCCGGCGATGTAGTGCACGAGGTCGTGGCTGGCCACGATCTCGCCGAACGTACCGGTGGGACCCACGTCCTTGGCGACCACCGAGCGGATCCGCGGGGCGATCTCGCGAGCGAGCCGGGCGTGGCTCGGATCCGAGGGCCCGTCGACCAGCAAGATCCAGTCCGCGTCGCTGCCATCGTTGGCCTCGCCGCGACCGAGCGAGCCCGTCACCACCACGGCGCAGTCGGGGTCGTCGAGGCCCTCGAGCGCGGCACGGAGGCTGGCGAGGATCTCCTCGGTCTTGATGCGCGCGCGGCCGATCGCCTCCCACCGCGCACCCAGGCGCCGCTCCAGCGCCTCCAACGCTCGATTCGGGCTCTCCATCGGGTGAGCCCAGCATCCGACCACCACGGGCGAAGGGCAAGCACCGGATTCGGGTTCGGGTGGACGGGCCCGGCGTCTGCCCGCTAGGGTAGCGCCCGAGATGTCGCTCCGCGCGTGGATCCAGGCCGCTCGGCCGCTGGCGCAGGTCAACATCGCCGTGCCGCTGCTGCTCGGCGAGCTGCTCGCCTACATCGAAGGGCTGCGCCTCGACGTGGGGCTGCTCGTGGTGGCGCACCTGTTCGGCGTGCTCGATCAGCTGTTCATCGTGTGGGCCAACGACGTGGCCGACGAGGCGGATGACCGCGCCAATCCCAACCCCACGCCGTTCTCGGGCGGCTCGCGCGTGCTCGTGGAGGGCAAGCTGTCACGCCGGTCGCTGGCCCGCGCCGCAGCCGGGGCCGCGCTCGCGATGCTGGCCCTCTCGATCTTCGCCGCGATCGCGCTCGACCGCCCGGCCATGCCGTTCGCATGGGCGCTCGCGGTGGCGGTGCTATGGGCGTACAGCTTCGCGCCGTTCCGGCTGTCGCACGGCGCTGCCGGAGCCGCGACCCAGGCGTTCGGCGTGATGGTGGTGCTGCCGCTGCTCGGTTTCTACCTGCAGCTCGGCGACGTGCGAGGGTTCCCCTGGCCCGTGCTCGTGCCCTGCGTGCTGCTCGGGCTCGCGAGCCACATCACCACCGCGCTGCCCGATCACCCCGCCGACGAAGCCGTCGGCAAGCACACGTGGCCCGTGCTCCATGGCCAGCGGCGCGCCCGCGTGCACTGCCTGCAGCTCGCCGCGCTCGGAACCCTGGCCACCCCGCTCGTGCTGCCCGACCTGCCGCAGCTCGGCTGGGCCGCGATCGAGGCGGTGCCGGTGGTGCTGCTGCTCGTCGCGAGACTGGGGCTCGATCGCGCGGACGCGAGCGATCGCAAGTCCTGCCTGCGCTTCGTGATCCTCATCGGTGCGGCGATCAACACCACGCTGCTCGGCTGGATCATCGCGCTCGCCCTGCGGCCGCCGTGGGGCTGGGGCTAGGCTGATCGTGCGGTCAGCTCGGCTCGGCTCAGCTTGTACGTGTTGGCCTGCTCGAGCACGGTACGAGCGAGCCTCACCCGATCCGAGTCGTCGTGCAGCACGCCGATCACGATGTTGCCGTTCCTGAGCTCGTCCTCGATGAGCTTGGCCTCGGTCTCGGTGAAACCCGCACCCACGAGGCCGCCGATGAGGCCGCCCGCCGCTCCGCCCACGCCGGCACCGGCCAGCGCGGCAATGAGCGGCCCGGCCACCAGCGCGCCCAGCCCCGGCAGAATCAGCCCCGCCGCGACGGTCAGGCCCCCCGCCAGCGCGCCAACGGCCCCACCGATGGCCGAGCCGATGCCCGCGCCCTCGGCGGCCTTGGTGCCTTGCTCGATGGCGAAGTGCTTCTTCTTGGCCATGTCGGTGACGAGGAGGCTGATCTCTTCGTTGCGAAAGCCCGCGCGATGAAGGGCCTCGATCGCCTCGTTGGCATCGCGGACGAAGTCGTAGGTGGCGACGGTCGACTTGGACATGGATTCTCCCAGCGGGCGCGGCAGCGTCATCCTGTTCCACGCGCTCGAGCGGGCAACCGGACGAGGGAGAATTTGCAGGCATCCCCGAGGCGCGTAGACCGTCGTCGGAGGGTCGTCCACGCACACGCGGGCGGCGACATCACTATGCGTGGATCCCCGTTTGCGAAGACGCAGCCGGATCATAGGCTGTTTCCCGCGAATCCGCCCATGTCCGTGCACCCCCAGCACAGCGATACCGGGGAAGGCACGCCGGGGTGGCTGGCTTCGAAGGTCACCCACGCTGCGCACTCGGCCACCACCATCTCGGCGCGGACTTCGGGCCTCCGCGGCCGCCCGCGGCCGACCGACCAGGGCAGCCGTCTGGGGCGGTTCTGGATCCTCGAGACGCTCGGCTCGGGCGGCATGGGCGTGGTGCTCGAGGCCTACGACGACACCCTCGACCGCACGGTCGCGCTCAAGCTCTTGCACCCGTGGGGCTCCGAGCACCACCGCGCACGGCTCTTGCGCGAGGCCAAGGCGCTGGCCCGGCTCTCGCACCCCAACGTCGTGCAGGTCTACGAGATCGGCACCGTCGACGACAAGACCTTCATCGCGATGGAGCTGGTACGCGGCCAGAACCTGCGCGACTGGGGCCAGCAGCCGCACCCGTGGCGCACGATCGTGGACGTCTACGTGCAGGCCGGTGAGGGCCTGGCCGCGGCGCATGCCGAGGGCCTCGTCCACCGCGATTTCAAGCCCGAGAACTGCATCATCGGCAACAACGGCCGCGTGCGCGTGCTCGACTTCGGTCTCGCGCGCGAGGTGGACCTCGGAACCACCACGAGCGGCGACGGGCTCGATTCAGAGACCGAGCGGCACGGCGAGCCGCTGCTCTCGCGCTCGACGGGCGACGGCTCGCTCGGCGAGCAGCTCACCGTGACCGGCACGCTGCTCGGCACCGTGGCCTACATGCCCTACGAGCAGCTGCGGGGGCGGCCCGCCGATGCGCTGAGCGATCAGTTCAGCTTCTGCGCGTCGCTGTGGGAGGCGCTCTACGGCGTGCGTGCGTTCTCGGGCAGCAGCCCCTACGCGCTGGTCACCTCGCTCAAGCTCAACCGCCTCAACCCGATCCCCGAGGACGCGAAGGTGCCCCGTCGCCTGCGCCAGCTGCTGGTGCGCGGGCTGGCCCTCGATCCGGGGCGGCGCTGGCCCTCGATGGCCGTGCTGCTCGAGCAGCTGCGCCAGGTGGGCCGACGGCCTCGCTGGTGGCACACCGCGTCGCTGCTCGTGGCCGGCATTGGCCTCGGCGGCGGCTCGCTGGCGTTGTTCGGGCACGGCCAGGCCGACGAGTGCGCGACGCCCGAGGCGGGGCTCGAAGGCGCGTGGGGCCCGGCCGATCGCACGGCGGTGCAGCAGGCGTTCGAACGGAACGTGCCCCCGAACACCGCGCCCGTGCTGCGAGCACGCGTGATGGGCGAGCTCGACGCCTATGCGAAGGAATGGACCGACCAGGCCGAGGCAGCGTGCCGCGCCACGTTCGTCACGCGCCAGCAGTCCGAGCTGTCGTTCGATCGACGCATGCGCTGCCTGGCGCGCGGGCGCAACCGGCTGCGCTCCACCATCGACGCGCTCGCCAGCGCGACGAGCGGGCCCGACGTCGTGCAGCGCGCAATCCTTGCGTTCAAGCTGCCCGATCTCGCGCCGTGCTCCGACCTCGAGGCGCTCGCGGCCGAGCTCCCGCCGCCGTCCGAGCCCGCGCAGCGCGAGCGCGCGGCCGAGCTACGCCAGCGCATCGACGAGGCGCACACGCTGCGCGAGGCCGGAATGACCGTGCAGGGCATCGAGGTGGCCACCGCCGTGCGCGACGAGGCCGCCGAGACGGGCGACCCGCTCTTGCTGGCCGAGGCGCTCGAGTGCCTGGGCCGGCTGCAGGCCGAGTCCACGCTCACCTCCGAGGCGGTGGAGACGCTGTCCGAGGCGGTGATCGAGGCCGAGCGGATCTCGGCCGACCAGCTCGCTGCGCGCGCGTGGCTCTCGATGCTCTACGCCCTGACGCTGGAGCACGACCTGCCCACGGCTCGGGCCCGCGTGCTGGCGGCCCAGGCGGCGGTGGAGCGTACCGACGACGACGCGCTGCGGGCGTGGTGGCTCAACAACGTGGGCGTCCTGCATGCCGAGTCCAAGCAGCTCGAGCAGGCCGACGACGCGCTGCGACAGGCGCTCGAGCTCAAGTCACGGATCTACGGCTCCGGCCACGTCGACGTGGGCATCACGTGGTTCAACCTCGGCTCGCTGCGCGTCACTGCCAACGACCTCGAGGGCGCCGACGAGGCCTTCGATCGCGCCCACGCGATCTTCGAGGCCACGGTGAGCGCCGCGCACCCCATGGCGGCCTACGTGGAGAGCGGGCGCTGTAGCGTGGCCGAGGGGCTCGGCAAGCATGACGCGGCCATCGAGCACTGCAGCCGCGCCCTCGCGCACTTCGAGGTCTCGCCCGCCCCGGTCACCGAGTACCGGGTGCGCACGTTGATGGCCGATGCGCTGTGGGGGGCCGGCCGACACGAGCAGGCTCGGCGAGCTGCGCAGGACGCCGGTGAGCTCGGCGCGTCGATCGGCCCCACCGAGGCCGAGGCGATGCGTCGCTGGCTCGCCGAGCACGAGCGGCCGTAGTCATCTTTGGTGGCCTCTCCGGAATCGGCGGCTTGCCACGCCGGTCGCGGTGTGATCGACCGTGCGGGCGCGGGCGCTCACGGTGTGACACGAGCGGACGAGCAAGACACGGTGGTGCAAGTGAGCCGATCGCTACATCGTGGGAGATCACGAGGGCTTGGCGCTCGACGACGCGATGGCACGGCAGGTGAAAAACCAGTGGGCATGTCCACAGGGATCACACGGTTTCGCAGTTGGCGTCGAAGCTTGGTGCTTGCAGCCATTCCGGTCCTTGGGACGGGATGTGACACTTCGGACGACGCATCCATCGATTTCGACGGCATCGTGCTGCGCGATGCCCCCCACGGCGGCATCTGGCTCAACAACGGGCTGAGCGATCCGGACCTGAGCGGCATCGATCCGGCATATCCGCTGAGCACGCCTCAGGGAATGTCCGAGGTCGAGGGCGTGCTCGCGAGCGCAGACTCGCGGCTCGCGGCCATCTACTTGGTGGAGTGCGCGCTGCCGGCGGGCGCGAGCATCATCAAGACCGTCGATGGTGAGGAGCTCGAGCTCGAGGGATTCGTGGGGCTCGCTCCCGCGTGGGAGGACGGCGCGTGCGACAACGACTGCCAGCAGTGGGTCTCGGCCTGCATCCTCGCGCGCACCAACTCGAGCGGGCAGAGCATCGCGATCTCGCTGCGCGGCGACCACCCTACCCTCGGATTCGGTGGGCACCCCGGCTATCCGATCTACGAGGCGAGCTTCTTCGGCAACCTCTTCGCGCCGTCCGAGACCCGGTACCTGTGCGAGGGTAGCGAGGAATCCGTCATCATCGCGGCGCAGGACGGCCGCACCTGCTCGACCAACCCCGAGGGCTGCGGCTTCCAGGGCTACGACGATTGCGAGGTGGAGGATCGCTGCGAGTTCGTCGAGCAGGACGGTGACCCGACCGCGGTCGACTGCACGCCCGAGGGCTCGAGCGCGTCGTATCACACGATCAGCGTGTACCTCGCGGATCCCGAGGACGAAGACTAACGGCAACGGCAGGTCACCGGCCAACGGACACTTGGTGATCGAGCATCCGGCCGTTCCGCACGAAAATCGGCGCCACGAGCATGGTCTCCCACGTCATGACGCCGATGAGCCGGCGCGACGCGAACGTCTTGCCGGCGAGGGTCCCGTACCTCAGGTCTCGGACGGCAATGCCTGCGCGCACCTCAGGCGCTGAATGGCATAGACGGCCCCGGCCACTCCGGCCATCGCGGCGACCCCGAGCAGCATCTTCTTCATGGGCATGAGCTTGAGGACGGCCACGGCGGTCACGACCTTGGCCCAGCTGGTCTCGTGCTTTCTTGCGAACATCTTGGATCCTTTTGCCTCTCTCGACGCCTCGTGATTCGAGCAGTCATACCCGGCAAGCGTCGACTCGTATGACTTCCCGTGGGTGACGTGCTTCGCCATTCGGTACCGGAGTCAACCCGGGTCTCGTGCTTGCTCGGCGGTGATGACTGCTCGGGGCCGGCTCGAGGCTCACCGAGCTCGGGCTCGCCGGCGCCTGTGCGCCTGCGCTCAGTCGAGGCGCGGTGACACCACGCGTCCTCGCCGAGCCCGCCACACGTGGCCCAGGAGATTCCCTTCGTATACGGCTCGTTCCAGCGCGCCCAGGGTTGGCACGAGAGGTGCTTGGGAGGGTAGCTCGGTGAAGCGCATGTCGATACGAAGCGGAGCGAGGAGCAGGATGTTGGCGGTCGTGGTCGGGGTATGGGCGGCCCTGGGCTGCGCCACGGCCGAGGCCCGGCAGCGCGACGAGGGCAGGACCGAGGCGCCGGGCGACCGCGACGAGGCAAAGAAGAAGCAGCACAAGCCCCGACCGATGAGCGAGAAGGTCGCGGGGCGTGCAGCAGAGGGAGCGATCGACCAGACGCTCGAGAGCCTCGATGAACCCGAGAATCGCGAGCGGCTCTCGGGCATCATCGCGTCACCGCCGATGCAGGCCGCCGTGCACGACGTCACGACGCAGATGGTGGCCGGCATCTTCGACGGCGTGGACGTGGCACGCGCCAAGGGTCAGCTCCCGCGGCTGCCCAGCAACATCGGCCGATCGATCGGGCGCACCATCGACCGCGACATCTCGCCCGCCGCGGGCCGGCTGGTGCACACCGCCGTGGATGCTGCCATCGAGTCGGCACTCTCCGAAGGCAACTCCGCGCGCGTGGAGGCGCTCGTGCAGCGGGTCGGCGCATCGGCGGCCAGCGGGCTCGCGGTGTCGGTGCGCGACGAGCTGGGGCCCGCGCTCGCCATCACGCTCGAGCGCGACATCGTGCCCGCGATCGGGCGCGGCATGCAGAGCCCGGAGGTGCAGGCGGCGATCCTCAAGACGATGGTGAGCCTGGGCATCGGCTCGGTGCGAGGCACCGCGGCCGGCTTGGCGGAGACCGACGTGAACGGCAAGTCCGTGCCCTCGGTCGGCGGCACGTTCGCGCTCGGTGTGCTGATCGCGAGCATCGTCGCGGGAGCGTTCGGCGTGCTCTTCATCGTGATGACGGTGCTGCTGGTACGTTCGAACCGACGACAGCGGGAGCTGACGGAGCAGTCGCGCAAGCGCGAGGAGCGGTTCATCGCGGTCTTGGAGGGGCGCATGGACACGCACCACGACCCGATCACCTCGCCCGGGGTGAGCCCCTGACGCATGCAGCCGGCCACCAGGCATGTGGGTTCGCTCGAAGCGTATGCAAATTCTTGGTTGCGGGGCTCCGTGGCTTGACTAGAGTGGGCCCGGATCGGAACACGCATGGGCTTGCGTCCTTGGGGACGAGCAGCCGCGGCGTGTTTCGCTGTCGGAAAAGGAAAGAAGGTACCACCATGCACCATCATCCGGATTTCGAACGCGACCAGGACCGTGAGCGTCGAGAGGCCCGCAGCGGGCGTGACGCGGGGCGTTTCGAGCAACGAAGCCCGGAGCGAGTGGAGCCCGAGGAATTCCGTCACTCCGGTCGTGATCGCGACTATCGCGACTCCCGCGACTCCCGCGACTACGGAGATGAGGGCTACGCACGCAGCAGTCACGGCCAGGGCCAGCACCAGCAGTATTCGCAGACCTACGGCAACCAGGGTCATCCCGGCAGCAATCAGGGCTACGACAACCTGGGCTACCATGGCGGCCGGAGCCAGCTCGGCGGCAACCAAGGCTACTACGGCAACCAGGAGCGCTATGGCGGCCAGAGCCAGGGCTATGGCAACGAGAGCTACTATGGCCACCAGGACCGCTATGGCGGCCAGAGCCAGCTCGGCGGAAACCAGGGCTACGGCAACCAGGGTCAGTTCGGCGGCGGTCCGGATCAATTCGGCGGTCGATACGGCCGGAACCAGCAGTACCAGTACGGCGGTGACCAGGAGCGCTACGGCGGCCAGTCGAGCCAAGCTGGATACGGCGGCAACCAGCACAACGACAGCGAGCAGGGCTACTACGGTCAGGGCCAATCCGGCGGCAACGAGCGCACGGGCTCGATGACCGGCCGCGACAACGAGCGTGGTCGCAACCATTTCCGCGGCAAGGGTCCCAAGGACTGGACTCGCTCGGACGAGCGGATCCGCGAGGAGGTGTGCGAGGTGCTCGCGGATGCCGATGACATCGACGCCAGCGACATCACCGTGAAGGTCGACAACGGCGAGGTCACGCTCGAGGGCACCGTCGACAGCCGCTGGGTCAAGCGCGAGGCCGAGGAGGTCGTCTGCCGTGCCCGCGGCGTGAAGGATTGCCAGAACCACCTGCGGGTGCGAAGCGAGACGACCGCCATGGGAAAGGAGGGCAAGGAGAAAGAGACGGGCGGCAACGGGCACACCCAGCCCACCAACCGCACCTCCAGCGCCATGAGCAGCCGAACCCCCTCGGCCTGACGAAGCACGACACGAGCACGAATCCCCCGACACGCACGTTGGCCCGCCCGCTCGCATCCCCTGTCGAGCGGGCGGGCCGATTTCAATTTCGATTTCGAAGCGCCCGATCCATACACGTGAGTGTATGAGGACGTAACCGAGACCGCGCGTAGACGCGCGAGCTCGAAGCGATCGATCGACGAAACACTGCATTGCATCGGCGATCCTCGTGTATCGTCGAGCGGTGGGGTCGACGAGTCGCAGCAACGTCCATCGAGCATGGCGAGCCATGCCGATGCTCGGCATGTTGCTGGTCGCGCTCGTCGCTCTGCCGAGCCATGCCGGCGCGAGGCTCGAGCCCACTCCGGCTGCGCCCGCAGCCGACGCCGGCGCCACCGAGCTCGCCGCGCTGCGCCGCAAAGAGGCCGAGCTACCACCGAGCCCCGCCGGCGACGAGGCACGCGAGGCCTTGTTGCTCGACATCGGCCGTGCCGAGCGTCGGCGCTACGACGCCACGAATGACGCGGTACACCTGTCTGCGGCCCAGACTGCGCTGCGCCAGCACCTCGAGCTCGCCGAGCGCCGCGGCACGCTCACCGCGGAGCACCGTCGCGAGGTCGAGGCCGAGCTCACCGCGCTCGACAACCTCGCCGGCTGGGACGAGCCGGGAGCCACGAACCCTGCGGCCGCCGTGAGCCCCACCCCGCCGGCCCCGATCGTTGCGCCGCCTCCTGCCCCGCGGCCCATCGACCCCGACCTCGTGCGGCGGCAAAGGGCCGCCTCGGGCCTCACGACCGCCGGCGCGGTGTTCCTGGGTCTGAGCGGCGCGACGTGGTTGTTCCTCTCCGTGCCGGCGATCATCGCCGCCGAGGTCGCGCAGCAACGTGCCGACGACGGTACGGTCATCGTCTCGGAGTCCGAGATCTACGCCCGAGCCGAGCGCCGCCGCAACTTCGCCCGCACCACGTTCTGGATCGGCCTGGGCGGCGTGGCGGTCGGCGGCATCCTGCTGGGCACCGGCCTCGGCTCCAAGGCGAGGGTCGAGCGCGAGATCTCCGCCGCCCGCGCTCGCGCGACCCTCCGCCTCGTCCCCAACCTCGGCTTCCAGGGCGCTGGCGCGACGCTGGTGCTGCGGCTCTGACGGCTCCGATCACATCACATCGTCGGCGAAGTGCTCGAGGTCCACGTCGTCGAGATCCACCGCGCTCACGAACACCGAGTAGAGCAGGAACGCGGTGAGCGAGGGCAGGTTCTGGGCCCACTGCGGCTGGTACATGGGCGGGGCCACGATGCCTTGGTCCATCAGCGGTGCCAGCGTCACCGCATCGTGCAGGGCCAGGCGCCCGGTGAACAGCCACGGGATCAGCTCGATCCGCCCGCGCTGGATCGCCTTGCGCATGAACGTGTGGACCTCGATGAGGCCGCCCACGTACACCACGTCCTTGGTGAAGGCGATCTTGCCGCGTACGTCGCCCCCGCGGAACACCCGGGCGGTGGACTGGAAGCTCTCGTGCTCGCTCTGCCCCGAGTCGAGGAAGAAACGGAACACCTCGATGAAGTCTGCCCCCGCGAGCGCAAGCGCGATCGCCTTCACCCGCAGGGCAATCCGCCGCAGCCGCTGCAGATCGATCGCCACCGCGATGAGCTCGGCGAACAAGGCCAGGCCTTCTTGCGTGCGGGTGGTTCGCGGCGCACCGAGGCCCAGGCTGCGCAGGTGCGGCTGCTCCTGGCCGTTGAGCTTGGTCAGCGTGTGCACGAACGCCTCGTGCACGAGCAGCTGCGGCACGTCCTGCGGCGAGAAGCAGGTCGACGTGCGAATGCGGATCGCAGCGGCCCCGGCCGCGGCCTTCGACGCGAGCGTGGGATCGAGCAGCACCTGGACCTTGTGGTTGGGGAACGCCAGGTTCACCTGCTGCTGCAGCTCCTCGGCCACGGTGGGCGCGAGCAGGCAGATGGTCTCCGCAGGGATGTGGACGCTGTGCTCGAACGCGGTAGTGCTCGCGATGAAGCTCTCGGCCGCCTGCAGGAGCGTCAGGCTGCTGCCGATCACCCGATCGCTCGGGCGGCCGTAGAGATCCTCGGAGTAGCGTGTGAAGTCGGGAGTGCCGGTCTGGCGCAGCATCATCACCGCGGTGGCGAAGCTCTCGGCCGTGCGCCGCACGTACTCGCCCACCGGGTGGCCCGCGTCGCAGGCGGTGGCGATGCCTTGCAGCGCCTCGAGCTCGCGCTGCATCTTGGTGGGGCTCCCGGGTCGGCTCTCGACCTCCGGCAGCGCGGGCCGGCCCGCATGCCAGCGCTCGAGGAACCGCGTCGCGTACTCGGGGGGCCAGGCCACCTCGCCGAGCACCTTGATCGAGGCGGCAACGCGGACGAGCTCGGCATCGAGCTCCAGCTGACGGGCGAGGATTGCGTCCAAATTCGTGCCTCCGGGGCATCGAGCATGGCAGGGGCCGGCGGCTCGCGCCACGCTTGACACTCCCGCGGCCCGCGAGGACGCTGGACTGGTGGAACGCGTGAGGACGGCGACGTTGGGGATGGTGCTGCTCTCGTGTGGCGGAGCCTGCGGGGACGATTCTTCCCAGGATCCCACGACCACGGCTCCCGCCACGACGAACGAGTCCACCACCGACGCGGCCACCAGCACGAGCACCGGGCCGGTCGCCGACATCGACACCAGCATGCCCAAGCTCGACGTCGAGATGGGCACCATGAGCGACGACGGCATCGATACCGGCGACGAGACCTGCAAGAAGGTCGACCTGCTGTTCGTGATCGACAACTCCGGCAGCATGGCCGACGAGCAGTACGACCTCGCCACGAGCGTGCCGGGCTTCATCTCCGCCATGCAGCAGGAGCTGGCCGAGACCGAGGGCTACAACATCGCGGTCATCACCACCGATCTCTACATCTATGACGTGAGCTGCACGCCGCTCTCGATCGGCAGCTTCGTCACGCAGACCGGCGGCCCCGACTCGAGCATGCAGGAGTGCGGGCCGTACTCGTCGGACCTGCGCTTCATGACCGAGAACGACAACCTCGACAACAAGTTCACCTGCGCCGCGCGGGTGGGCACCGGCGGCGACGGCGACGAGCACCCCATCGAGGCCATGCTCACCGCCCTGCGCCCCCCGCTCTCCGACGAGGGCGGCTGCAACGAGGGCTTCCTGCGCGACGACGCGCTGCTCGTGGTGGTGCTCATCACCGACGAGGAGGACGACCACGAGGAAGGCGAGGCCGCCTGCGACGCGATGGCGCTGCCCGGCTCGCCCGGCGACCCTGGCACGTGGTTCGACGACCTCGTGGCCATCAAGGGCGGCGAAGAGGACCACGTGGTCGTCGTCTCGCTCGTGGGCCCCGACGCGACGGCGGGCGACATGTGTCCCGAGCTCGACAAGTGCAACGGCGGCATCGAGGGCGCCGAGGTGGCCACGCGCCTGCTCGAGTTCACCCGTATGTTCACCTATGGCTTCATCGGACCGGTCTGCGAGGACTATGGCCCGATCTTCCAGGAGTCGATCGCGGTGATCAAGACGGCGTGCGAGGACTTCGGGCCGGTCGGATAGGCCGTCAATCGCACGGCTGCGGCTCTTCTACCGCACACTCGAGCGTGCTCGCATCGGCCGCGTCGATCACCACGTAGGTGGACTTGTACACACACTCGGGCTCCGCCCAGTCGTAGTTCTCGTACACGTAGAAGTCGGGCTGATCGTCGGTGCACGGATCGTACTCGAGCAGCGGGCTGCAGCTCTCCACCACGGCCGCGAGCTCCTCGGGCGAGGCCACCGCGTATGGGATCCGCCAGCCATTGACGTGCGAGGCCATCTCTTGGCGCAAGAGCTCCTCGGTGTCGGGCACGTCGAAGTGCACGGTGGTGGCGGCCCGGAACCAGCTCACCTGGAGCTGGTAGTCGATGCGCAGCTCGTCCACGAGCGGGAAGTACTCGGCCTTGGTGGGCGCGAACTCCTCGGCGTACCCGGCCGAGGACACGACGTCGAGCATGATCGCGAGGTAGTCCTGCGCCTCGGGCGTGCGACCGCAGTCGCTGCCGATGCACCGCGGGTCCTGCATGGGGGCCGGGCAATCATCGTAGTCGAAGGTCGGCTCGGGCTCACCGGTGGTGCCGTCATCGTCGAGACCGAACGGATCGAAGTCGTCGCTGCAGCCGCTGCTCAGGGCGGCCGTGAGGCCGATGCCGATGCCGATGCGAAGCCAAGCCATACGAGCAGGATAGCCGATCGCACAGCGTCGCGCCCGCGGCGAGCGTGGTAGCGGCCATGGAGCCGCAAGGACGACGTGCGGACACGAGCGGCGGCAGAGATCGACGCGAGCGGCTAGAGTCTGCTCCTTGGCACCCGCGGGAGCACGAACCCAGTGGCCCGAGCTCGACGTCGTACGAGGTCTGGCCGGCATCACCATGGTCTTCAACCATGCCGCCGCCAAGTGGCTGAGCCCGTCCGAGCTCGCGCAACCGTTCATGGCGATGGCGTTCCTGCTGGGCAGCTACGCGCCGGTGATCTTCTTCGCGGCCACGGGCCTCGGCGCGGGCATCCAGGCCGAGGTGCAGCGCGAGCGAGGCGGTGGCCACTCGTTCGGCTTCGGCCGCAAGGTCGCGATCTTGCTCGTGGCCGATGCGCTCATGTGGCTCGAGCCCACGCAGTGGCTGGGCAACGATTTCCTCGGGTTCATTGCGCTGTGCATGCTGATGCTCGAGCCGCTGCGCGCCAGCCGACGCGGGTGGATCTGGGCTGCGGTCGGCGTGGTGGTGGTCACCGTGTTGCGCTACGGCGTGGCGCCGCTGGTGATCGCATCGCCGCAGCCCGGGGTCGAGCCCAGCTGGGCGGCGTTCGCCGGCGGCCTGGGCTCGCCGTCCGGCTTCTCGTACCCGCCGCTGCCGTGGCTCGCCTATGCGTTGTTCGGCTTCGTGGTGGGCGTATGGACCCAGCGTCGCGGTGAGACGGTGGTGCGTCGCCGAGGGCTCTTGGCCACGGGGCTCTTGATCGTCTCGGTGGTGGGCGTGCTCGGGCTCGTGGTGCTCGTACAGCGCGGCGGCAACCTGGTGCGCTGGGGAACGGTCAACCGGCTCTTCTATCTCTCCGGCTTCATCGGGATCGCGCTCTGCTGCGGGCTGGGCCTCGTGCTCACGAGCTGGCCACGGATCGCCCGATTGCTCGAGCTCCGCGGCCTCAGCAGCCTCGCGCTGGTCCCCATGCACTACGCCGTGATCGCAACGGTGATCGTGGTGGTAGAGCCGGTGACGTGGTCGGCGGTGACGTTCGGGCTCGCGACCACGGCTTGCGTGGTGGTGAGCTTCATGGCCTCGCGGGCGTGGGAGCGTGTGTCTCGTTGGATGAAGGACCAGCCGGGCATGTGGTACGGGTTGGTGGGGATTGCTGGGGTCGCGGTGATCGCCAAATTCTGGGTCAGTGACCCTCGGATGATCGTGGGTGTGGCGGTGGCCGGGCAGCTCGCGCTCTGCTCGCTGCTGCTGGTCACGCGGCCGGGGGGTGGGCGCAGCCCGTAGCGAGGGATGCTTGTCGGCGGCCACGAGGTCGAGGCATGCGTCGTCGTCGACCATAGCATTATGGGACGACCTTGCGGTCCTCCCTCACTTGCCCGCGCGCACCTCCTCATAGATCCGGCGTGCCATCAGCTCGTCCAGCTGTTGCTGGAACTTCAGGTCGTTGAGGTACCGGGTCACCAGCGCTTCGTTACGCTCCATGCGGTCGATGACGATGCCGGTCATTGGCTGCTTCAGCGAGAGCGCGAAGTTCTCGAATGTGTTGCCGATCGCCTTCTGCCGGATGTCATCAATGGCTTTGGCGTCGGCCATGAACTGGTCGATCGTGAGCTGATCCTGGGGCTTGAAGTCGGTCCCGAGGCGCTCGTTGAGGGTGTCCACGATCTCGCTGAGCCGCCGCTTCTCGTCCTTGGCTTCTGCGGTGCCCACGTCCAGCGGTGGCTTGACATATGTGGTCTCACCCGCCGGCAGCACGATCTTGCCATCGAAGGTCTTCTTGCGGTGGATGTGCGTGAGCTGGACGTCGTCGTCGAGCCTCAGCACGTTGTGGTCGTCGCCGCTCCACAGCTCTCGCAGGAGCATCCGCCCAAACGTATAGCGCTTCTCAAGGTCGGCGTCGGGGAAGGCCATGATGTGGCTGAGAAATGCGTAGAGCCGCACGAACGCGCCGAGCCGGTCGCGGAAGCCTTGTTGCGCGTCGGCGTCGAGGGCCGCGAAGCGATCGACGGCCGGCTGGAGGTGCCCGTAGAGCGCTTCACTGTCGGTAGAGCGCTGCTTGCTGAGCGGCCGATAGAACACATTGGCGAATGCTTCGACCTCGCTCCCCCAATACACTTGGGCCGCGTCGAGCTCATGCTGCAAGCGGTAGAGCTCATGGGGATCTGGGCTCTCTTCCACGCGCGTCTGCTCGTAGTAGGGCTGGAACGCGCGGCGGATCTCTTCGGCATCGTTGACGAAGTCGAGCACGAAGGTGTCCTCCTTGCCCGTGCACGTGCGATTGAGCCGTGACAACGTCTGCACCGCTTGTACGCCGGCCAGCCGCTTGTCGACGTACATGGTGTGCAGCAGCGGCTCGTCGAAGCCGGTCTGGTACTTGTTGGCCACGAGCAGCACCTGGTAGTCGGGCCCCGCGAACGCCTCGGGCAGCTGCCGCTCGCTGATCCCGCCGTTCATCTTGGGCTCGGTGTGCTCGATTCCACCGTCCTTCACCGTGCCCGAGAACGCCACGAGCGAGCGGATGCTCTGGATGCCTTTCTCCCGCAGGTAGGCGTCGAAGGCGAGCTTGTAGCGCACCGCGTGCAGGCGCGAGCTTGTCACCACCATGGCCTTGGCGCGGCCGCCGATCCGTCGGCTCACGTGGAGGCGGAAGTGCTCGATGATGATCTCCACCTTCTGCGCGATGTTGGTGGGGTGCAGGCTCATGAAGCGTGCGAGCGCCTTGGTTGCCTTCTTCTTGTCGAGCTCCGGGTCGTCGGAGATGGTCTTGGCCAGGCGGTAGAAGCTCTGGTAGGTGGTGTAGTGCCCGAGCACGTCGAGAATGAAGCGCTCCTCGATCGCCTGGCGCATGGAGTAGAGGTGAAACGGCGCGGGTTTGCCCTCGTGGTCCTTGCGACCAAACAGCTCCAGCGTCTTCGCCTTGGGCGTGGCAGTGAACGCGAAGAACGAAAGATTCTTCTGCTTGCCCCGCGAGGCCATCACTTTGTTGATTTCGTCCTCGGTGGTGCTCTCGGCGGCCGCGTCCTCGGAATCTTCGGCTTGGGCCTGTTCGAGCGTCTCAGCGGCGAGCACGGCCTTCATCTTGCGGGAGGACTCGCCAGTCTGGGAACCGTGGGCCTCGTCCACGATCACGGCATAACGACGGCCGGGCAGCTTCCCGATCTTGCCCGCAACGTAGGGAAACTTCTGAAGCGTGGTGACAATGATCGGCGTGCCCGTCTCGAGCGCCTCGGCGAGCTGTGACGAGTGCTCGTTGATGCGCTGGACCACCCCGTTCTTGTGCTCGAACTGGTAGATGGTGTCCTGCAGCTGGGAGTCGAGCACGCGACGGTCGGTCACCACCACGACCGAATGGAACACCTTCTGGTCGTGCTCGTCATGGAGGCTGCTCAAGCGATGGGCGAGCCAGCCAATGGAGTTGGACTTTCCGCTGCCGGCGCTGTGCTGGACGAGGTAGGACGCGCCCGCGCCCTCCGCCCGCGCCGCGGCCTCGAGACGACGCACAGCGTCGAGCTGGTGGTAGCGGGGGAACACCAGGCGCTCGCGCTTCTTCTGCTTGCCCGTGAACGGGTCCCGCTCGGTCTTCTTCTCGAGGTGGATGAAGCGCTGCACGATGTCGAGGATGCTGTCGAATGCCAGGACCTCCTCCCAGAGGTAGGCCGTGCGATGTCCCGACGGGTGCTGGGGGTTGCCCGCGCCGCCATCGCGACCGCAGTTGAACGGGAGGAACTGGGTGTCCTCGCGATCGAGTTGGGTGGTCATGTAGACCAGCGAGGGATCCACGGCAAAGTGCACGAGCGTGCGCTTGGCGAACTGGAACAGCTTGATGGCCGGGGCGCGGGTGGCCTTGTACTGCGCGACCGCGTGATCGACCTTCTGACCCGTGAGCGGGTTCTTGAGCTCCATCGTCGCGATGGGGATCCCATTGAGGGAGAGGAGCACGTCTATGGACTGGCGGGAGTCCGGGGAGAACCGGACCTGGCGGGTGACGACGAGGCGGTTTCGGCGGTAGGCGTCGAGGATCTCGGGGTTGAGCCCGTGCGCCGGGCGAAACGACGCGCAGGGGACGAGCTTGCCGTAGACCTTGAACCCATGGCGGATGACGTCGAGCGAGCCCTGGGTGTCGAGCGCCTTGGCGAGGGTGTCGACGAGCACGGATTCGAGCTCGGCCCCGTGAGCCGCGCTGAGCTTGGCGAGGAGGTCGGGATGGGCGGCGGAAAGATAGGCAAGGAATTCGGGCGGGATGAGGGCACGGGTAGGGTCGAAGTCAGTAGGGGAGCCCGAGAGCCAGCCGCCGGTGGTGAGGAGGTGGTGCTCGATGGTCTGCTCGAATGCGGATTCCGTAACGGCGGTGGTCATGGGGTAGGCTCCGGGGGTGGAACGGGGATTTCGAGCTGGCCGGTGACGGCGGCGGAGATGAGGGATTGGCGGTACTCTCGAAGACGGACGAGCTGAGTGGATAGCTTGTCTTCCACGCGCCTCGTGACACGAACGTGCTCGTCCAGAAGGTTCGCTATCCTCTCCTGCTCACGTATTGGAGGAACCGCGACACGAATCTCCCCGAGTATCGTCCTACTGATCCGAAACCGATGGCCACCACCCACTCGGCACAGCACGCCTACCCAGTCGATATAACGCTGCGAAGAAAGCGAGTAGACCACAAATCTCGGATCATGATCTGTAGAGGCCTTCAGAATGGCATTATCAACGGAGGTGATCATGGGCACGCCAAGATCGGGCGCAAGACATGCTCGGCCAACCGGACCATCCAACCGGCAGATCAGCACGTCGCCGGGCTCGACGGCCGTGCATCGTAGCTCCCCAAATGTCTGTGGAGAGATGTAGCGGAAGCCCTTCTCTCGATACTCTCCGATCCCTACGTTGCCCGTCTGTATGAGTCTAACACCTTCGTCCATGAGGGGCTTCGGGAATTCGGGTGGGGAACTACGGGCCTGATGGGCGCCGAACCGCTCGGGGCCGTCTGATGGCGCAGTGGCCTCGGGCGGGGACGCGGGGCATGATCGAGGGCAATGCGGGACCGAGA